>JAABUZ0100002736.1_pt1 | contig 28283 bp, 25 predicted proteins | sample 5562091 | NCBI WGS metagenome assembly JAABUZ01 (sample SAMN12813069, study PRJNA571459) | rock metagenome | isolation source: Antarctica rocks | place: Antarctica: Victoria Land, Linnaeus Terrace sud | collected 2015-12-21 | reverse complement strand
AGCCCTGGATCATGCTGTGGCGCTACTGGAGAGCGTGGTCCACGCAGCCTCCACCACCAGCGTTGCAGCAGTTGCTTGAGTGGCTCTGGCACGGCCGAGGCATCTATCTCTATGAATCCTCATGACCACCGTCAACAAACTACCGCTAGTCCGCAGATTGGCCGAGAATTCGCCTTTTCTGCCCTATTGGTCGCGCTCTCAAGAGGCAATGTCCGTCGTAAGCCACGGATCGGCTCATTGATCAGGTCGTCTGGCGCCTGGTCCGTTCCATTTGGCACCCACTCATGTGTCGTGAAGAGCTGCCGATGATCCCGGGGACGGCGACTGGATATCACGATTATCACCGCCCGAAATCCAGACGTAGCTGTCACTGCTCAGCCCCCCTGTCGCGGGTGCTCACTTCAACCGATAATGGGGGGATCCAGCTTCGCCAGCGGTACCGCCCGTTGTGGCTAGCTGCCAGAAGAAAGGTGTAGGCGCATGGATGCGGTCTATCTGACGCGGCTCCTCTACCGCCTCCGTTCCGGCGAGATCGATGTTGAGGACGCGCTTGGTGAGCTCACCATGTTGCCCTATCAGGATGTGGGCTTTGCTCGCCTGGATCATCACCGGACGCTGCGTACGGGCGCGCCTGAGATCGTCTACGGACAGTCCAAGACCCCAACGCAGATCGCCACCATCATGGAGCAGTTGGCAGCACGAAACCAGACAGTGCTCTGCTCACGAGCCTCGGAGGAGGCCTTCGAGGCCACGCGGCGGCTGGTTCCTCATGCCGTCTACCACGCGTCCGCGCGTGCCATCGTGGTCCGTCAGTCTTCGGCGCAAACCGGGGACATGGATGGCGTCACCGTGGTGAGCGCCGGCACGGCAGACCTGCCGGTCGCCGATGAGGCGGCACTTACCGCAGAGACGTTGGGCCACGTCGTGACGCGGCTGAACGATGTCGGTATTGCCGGCCTGCACCGTATTCTCGCGGTGCTCGAAGAGCTTCGGTCGGCAAACGTGCTGATCGTGGTAGCGGGCATGGAGGGCGCGCTGCCGGGTGTCGTGGCGGGGCTGGTCGATGTACCGGTGATCGCGCTTCCCACGAGTGTTGGCTATGGTGCCAGCTTCGACGGGTTGGCCGCGTTGCTGACGATGCTCAATAGTTGCGCCGCCGGCCTCGCCGTCGTCAACATCGACAATGGGGTGGGCGCCGGCGTCATGGCGGCCCGGATCAACCGGCTGGCCCACATTGGGCAAACTGTCGCCGCGGTGGACGTGACGGAGTAATATGCTCGCCTACTTCGATCTGTACAGCGGCGCTTCCGGCGATATGATTCTCGGCGCGCTCCTTGACGCCGGCCTCGACATCGAGGCGCTCCGCACCGGGCTGTCGTCTCTCCCTATCGGCGGGTACCAGTTCTCCTTCCAGCCCGTGATGAAAGGTCCCATTGGCGCCACCTCGTTTCGGGTGGAGGTAACAGGCGACCAGCCGCATCGGCATCTCGCCGACATCCTGGATCTGATCGAGCGGTCCTCCCTGTCAGATCAGGTGAAGGAACGGGCATCGGCGGTGTTCACGACGCTGGGGCAGGCAGAGGCGCGGGTCCACCGCGTGCCGTTGACGGAGGTCCATTTTCACGAGGTTGGGGCGATCGATTCCATCGTGGATATCGTCGGCACGTGCCTGGGGCTGCATCTGCTCGGCGTGACGCGGATCGTGTGCTCGCCGTTTCCGCTGGCCCGCGGCTCGCTCCACGTCCAGCATGGCCCGCTGCCCATGCCGGGTCCTGCCACGCTCGAGATCCTGGCGGCGGCGAAGGCTCCCATCGTGCCCCCACCCTCGCCAGTCACCGGGGAGTTGGTCACTCCTACCGGCGCCGCTCTGCTGTGCACGCTGGCCACCTTCGAGGAGCCCGCGATGCGCTTACGCACTGTCGGCTACGGCGCTGGAAATCGGGACCTGCCGCATCCGAACGTCCTCCGGATCTTGCTCGGTCAGGAATCGAGCGGAGAGCCGCCGGAGGGGGGCGATGCGGCGATGGAGACCGTCACGCTGCTGGAGACCAACATCGACGATATGAACCCGCAGGTGCTCGGGTACCTGGTTGATCGAATCCGCGAGGAAGGGGCGCTCGATGTCTACTGGATCTCGGTTGGCATGAAGAAGAATCGCCCGGGGACGATGCTGAACGTCCTCTGCCGGTCGGCCGACGCGCCGCGTTTCCGGAACATGCTCCTGCGAGAGACGACAACCCTGGGAGTACGGGTCCAGCCGGTTCGTCGGTTTGTGGCGGGGAGGAGCATGGCGGAGGTCGAGACGCCATTGGGGCCGGTACGGGTGAAAGTGAAATGGCTCGATGGCAAGGCGGTAGCGGCCACCCCCGAGTACGATGATTGTGTCGGGCTGGCGCGGCGGCACGACCGGCCCCTAGTCGATGTGCTGTTTGCGGCCAGACAGGGCGCCGAGGCATTGATCGAGCGATAGGGCAATCACGGCGGGAGGGAACTGATGACGGCACGGATCACCTTGATGCAGGGCGGTGAGGAACTGGCTTCCAAGCGACGGAAGGTCGAAAACATCCTGCGGGATCTGAGGAGCGTCCTCGTCGCATACAGCGGCGGTGCGGATAGCGCGCTGCTCCTCCGCCTGGCCCGCGACACCCTGGGTGACCGCGCGCAGGGCGCCATTGCCGTCTCCGAATCGATCCCAGCGGATGAGGTGGAGGCGGCGGTCGCAGTGGCGCGAGAGATGGGCGTGGCCCTCCATGTGGTCCAGACGCGAGAGTTTGAGAACGAACGATACCGGGCGAATAACCCGGATCGCTGCTACCACTGCAAGGTGGCGCTCTTCAACGAGCTGGAGCCGCTGGCGGGGCGACTGGGCATCGGCAAGATCCTCTACGGCGCGAACCACGACGACCTGGGCGATTACCGGCCGGGTCAGCAAGCGGCGCGGCAACGCGGCGTGCACGCCCCGCTCCTGGAGGCCGGCTTCTCCAAGCTGGAGGTGCGGGAACTGTCGCGCGAACTCGGGCTATCGACCTGGAATAAGCCCGCCATGGCCTGTCTCTCCTCGCGTATTCCCCATGGAAGCCGCATCGAGACTGCGGCCTTGCGGCGCATCGCGGAGGCCGAGCGGTTCTTGCGCGGGTTGGGAGTGTCCCAGGTCAGAGTGCGGACCTACGATACGACGGCGCGCATCGAGACGGACGTCGAGAGTATCGGGCTGCTGACCCGGTCCGACATGCGTGAGCAGGTGATCAGCCACCTGAAAGAGATCGGGTACGAGTTCATTACCCTCGATCTCGAAGGGTTCCGCAGCGGCAGCATGAACCCGAAGCAACGGCGCGAGTAGGAATAGACAGCACCGACTCTTGCCTGGTCTCGGTCAATCGAGGAAGTCCTGCGCGGTGAGGTGAGCCTATTGGGCGCTCGTGCCTGCCTGTTCCCTGGCCGCCGATTTGCCGGCTGCCATCCGGCCGGCCAGGAGGATTGCCTCGATCATGCTGCCCGCGTCCGCGATGCCCTTGCCGGCGATGTCGAACGCCGTCCCATGATCCACCGAGGTTCGCAAGATCGGCAGGCCCGCCGTGACGTTCACTCCAGCGTCCATGCCCAGTGCCTTGACCGGAATGTGTCCCTGGTCATGATACTGGGCGATCACGAGGTCGAAGTCGCCGCGCTGCGCGCGGTAGAAGACGGTATCCGCCGGCAGGGGGCCGACCACGTCGTAGCCCTTGGCTTGCATCGCCTCAACCGCGGGCGCGATTTCCCGTTCCTCCTCCCCTTCGCCGAACAGTCCGTGCTCGCCGGCATGTGGGTTCAGGCCGCACACGGCGATACGAGGGCGGGAGATGCCGATGTCCTGCATGAGTTCGGCGCCGATGGTGATGACCTTCTCCTCGCGCTCGCGCTTGACGCGATCGATGGCGTCCCGCAAGCCCACGTGGGTGCTGACATGGGCCACGTTCACGGACGGACTCACGAGAACCATCGCAAAATCCTTGCGGCCAGTTAGATGCCCGAGAAGTTCGGTGTGGCCCGGAAATGGGTGGCCTGCTGCCTGCATCGCTTCTTTGTTCAGCGGAGCGGTGCAGATGGCATCGATCTTTCCGGCCTGTGCCAGCTCCACCGCCCAGACAACATATCGATATGCTGCCTCTCCTGCCTCCTTCGAGAGTTCGCCCAGCGGCAGATCCGCCGGTAGGTTGCCCACTTGCAGGACAAAGGCCGCTCGCTCGGTCCCTCGCGCCTCGGCCGGCGAGGTGATCGGCACGACCGAGACCTGCCCGTGGAGGATACGGTTGGTTCGCCGTATCTGCTCAACATCGCCGATGACGATCGGCACGCACACATCCCAGACATCACTGGACTGAAGCGCCTTGAGAATGATTTCCGGCCCGACGCCGGCTGGATCGCCCATCGTGATCCCTACCAGTGGCTTCTCCCGCTTGCCGTCTACCGCGTTCTGCATTCTCGTTTGCCTTTCCTGAGCATGGTCACGATCGCCGCCAGCGTCTCGGCGGTACCGAATCCTCCGGCCTTCGTGACGATGGTGTAGCGGCCGTCGAGCGTCTCCATGGCGGGAATACCCGATGCCGCCGCCTGGATGACGCGGAGGCGTTGGATGCCGAGTGCCTCGATGACGCCGTGTGCGGTATCTCCGCCCGTCAAAATAAGGCTGACACCGGGGGGGATGTTCTCCAGGGCGCGCGCCGCAACCTCACCGAGCCAGGCCGCGAGTCGCTCGCCATCGTTGGAATCCCGCGCACTGCCTTCCTTGCCGTTTCCTTGATCCGCGGCTTCCTGCACCGAGAGGATGCATGTCTCACAGCGACGCAGGCGTGTTGCGACCTGGTCGATAACCCGCTGGGTCTCGATCTGTCCCGCCAGCACGTCCGACGGCTCGATCTCTATGCTGCTGGCGCCAGGCAGATCCCGCAACCGGGCCAGCTGCTCCCGGCAGGTGGGGTGGAGACTTCCCACCACGACGAGGATCGCGCTATACTCACCAGTTGCCACGCGGCACTCGCGATCTCGACGCATAACCACGGCGCTGCGCCCTGCCATCACCCCGGCAATCGCCTCCGCGAGACCGGCCGAACCAACCCACAGGACGTCTCGTGTCAACCCAAATGTCCTCACCCAGGCGTGGAGGTCCGCTTCCGATTCCCCGTCGGCCACGATGATCTGCGCTTCGTGGCCGCGCCGAAGGCGGGCAGGAGGAAGATGAACCTCGACGATCGGAAGGGTCGTTTGCAGGGCGAGAACGTCGGCGATTCGGTCGCAGGCGACGGGATTACGGCGATCCCGCCCGACAGCCGCCTCCGACAGCGCCACTCCGTAGACACGCGCACGGCCTCTCTCGACCGTGCGGCCGTGGGCCGGAAAGGCTGGACAGACAACGGCGACCGAGGCGCCGGACGCGTGCAACGCTCCCTCGACCTCGGCTCCAATGTTGCCGCGCAGTGTCGAATCGATCTTCTTGAAGAAGGTGTCGAAACCCGCCGCTCGCAGGTCGCGGATCACATCATCCACGCTGTCCCGTGCCTGGTCTGCAGGCAGGTGCCGGGTCCTTGCCGCGACGGCGACAACATGCCCCTCCATGGGCGGAATCAGGGTATCCGTGCTGAGCTGAACAATGGCGTCGAATCCGTGCTCCGCGAAGGGAAGGGCGGCATCCGCTGCGCCCGTGAGGTCGTCAGCAACGAGGCCAAGGTGCATGAGCTGTGTTACTCCGGCAGTCCGATATCCCTTACCATGAATCGGTCTGTTGTGAGGGCGCGATACCGCCGGCGATCGCTGCCTCATGACGTAGATCGAAGTTGCCGTGCTCGTCAAACCGCGGCGGCTGCGGGTCGATGAGCGCGTGCTGCGACGGATCTTGATGCGCCTCCGCCAGGAGGGCCGGCGAGACCCAGAACTCATCGAGCTTCAGCGTGTTTTTGATGCGCATGAGACGCGGCGGCCGATTGACGACGTGACAGGTGAGGATCGCGGCGGCAATGGCCAGGCGATCGGACGGCAGGACCATGGGCAGCTTCACCGGGCCCGGGACGGTGGAGGTGAGGGCGTTGGGATAGGTGCGGCCGAGATCCATCTTGTGCGCTAGCCGGACGGTGGTGAAATCGGCGGTACCCACCCCATTGGCGTTACCGCCTGAGGCGTCGTCAAGGTCGAGCGCCACCTGCTTGTTCACGTCCGGTCCGCCTGAGGCGTAGGGCGTGGGGAAGCGACCGGTCACATTCGGGTCGGCGCCATCACCGCTGATGTTCTTGCCGAGCTCATCGATGACGAGGACGTCGAGCTGGGGGTAGGGGATCCGCGCCATTGCCTTCTTTGCTTCCGTGAGGAGTTCGGGCTCGATCTCCATAATTGAGCGGGCCGGTGCCACGAGGAGCTTGAAGATCTCGTCGTGCGCGTTCTCCATGACGGCCACCGCGAAGCGGATCGGCGCTCGTTCGAGGGCGATCCGCGCCATGGCCGGCACCATGCGAGCCATCTCACCGAAGCCCCGGGCGTGCGTCGCAGCCGCGCCGGCCTGCTTGCCCAGGCCGATGGCGATCATCTTTGCCATGCCGCTTTCGTAGGGCCCGGCAAACGCGGTATGCGCCTTGATCCGGGCCACGAACACGATGCCGTCGGCATTGCTCGCGAGCCGGTCCATGCGGACCGGCATGCCGTCCGGCGTCCGGCCGATCTCGACCGTCTCCATCTGCGATTCAATGGGGGCGCCGACCGTCTCGGGCGTGATGCCGAGGTGCTCCAGTACCTCGAGTTGGCCACCCGGTGTCGCGCCACCGTGGCTTCCCATGGCTGGGATGATGAACGGATCGGCCCCGAGGGATCGGAGCTGCCACACCAGCGCCGCCACGATCTCGGGCAGGCGATCGATCCCGCGGCTGCCGACGCCAATCGCGATGCGCTGGCCGGGCTTGATGGTGGATGCCACGCCGGTCTGCTGCATCTGCTGCACGAGCGCGGCGCCGAGGTCACGGATGCCGGGCGGCGTGGGCATGTCGTACCGGATGCGGGCCATATCGGGAATGGGGACCGGGTCCAGAAGTTGGTGGAGAATATCTTCCGGGATATCAAACGCTATACGCATGCTTCATCCTCTGCTTCACACTGGCTGGCTCGCGGCGAGCGGGGGCTGCCGGCGCCGTTGGATGTGGACCGTCAGCATGACGAACCCCGCAAGGAGCAGAGCTCCCGCCAGGAAGTACGAGGTGCTGAGGAAGCTGTTGTTGCTCTGCTGCTGCAGGTAGCCGCCGATGTACGGGCCGAGGAAACCGCCAAGGTTGCCGAGCGCGTTGATCAGTCCCATCGCCCCTCCGGCGAGGGCTACCGGCATGGCTTTCGACGCTGTCGCCCAGAAAGGACCGTCGTACGCCAGCGCACCACCCATGGCCAGGCTGATCAGGACGATCGAGAGAATAATGCCGCTGGTCCCGACCAGGATCGAGAGGACGAGGGTCACAGCAGCGACGACCATCGCGCCAAACACGTGCCACGAATACTTGCCGGAGCGATCGGCCGACCAGCCGTTGAGCCACAGCCCCGCGATCGCCACGATGTATGGGATCGCCGCGATCAGGCCGACAACGCCGAACCCCTTTGAGGTCAGTTCCTTGAGGAGCGTCGGGAGCCAGAGGTTGAGGCCGTAAAAGCCCACCTGGATCAGGAAATACACGACGACGAGCTTCCACACGAGGCCGCTTCGCAGCACCGCGCCGTAGCCCGCCACTTCCGGTTCCTCGCGCTGCTCCTCCGCAAGCTTCGTTTCGATGTACGAGCGCTCGGACGGGGATACCCAGGACGCCTCGGAGGGCCGATCAGCGACGAACAGCCACCAGATGGGCACGGCGATCACGAATGGGAAGATGCCCTCGACAATGAACAGCCAGCGCCAATCGGCAAACGACAGGATCAAGCCCGAGATGGGACCGGTAATGATCGAGGCGATAGCAATGTTCATGATCCAGAAGCCGTAGGCGCGCCCTCGCTCCTCGGCTGGAAACCAGTGGCTCAAGAGGACCAGGATCGCCGGCCAGATGCCGCCCTCGGCGACGCCGAGCAGAAAGCGCGCGATGAGCAACTGCCAGTAGGTCTGCACAAACCCGGTCAGGATGGCGACAATCCCCCAGATGATGATCATCACGCCCACGAACTTCTTTGCGCTCCAATGTTCGGCTAGGTGACCGCCCGGGATCTGCAAGAACAGGTAGCCAATGAAAAAGACACCCCCGGCGAGGCCCGCTTCTGCTTTGCCAATACGGAGCGACTTCTCCAGACCATCAAAAGCGAACCCGATGTTGGTCCGGTCCATGAAAGAAATGATGTAGACGATGATCGCGATGGGTATCAGCCGCTTCCACCGCATGCTGCCAACGCTAGTCGGGACAGGCGTCGCACCTTCCATGACGTCCTCTCTTCTCTTCGGGAGTGTTAGTATCGAAAAACAAGAGAAACTGGGTCCATTCTCTGGATCTGGCTCGCCTCCTTCGGCTGCATGGTGGACACCGCCTCACCGTTTCGTCATTCCTGTGCGATGTCCCAGATGTCCTCCCCCCAACATACATCGTGTCCCTGTCAACGCCAATTTTCGCGCTCTCGATAATGATCGGCCCCGAATAACTCTCAGGATGGCTGCCGCTATTTCGCCGGCGCGGTGCTCGCCCTTCCGCCCCTCTGCCGGTTCAGTCGTACTATCGGGTGTACCCCTCTATAAGTCGAGATCGACCGGTTGACGTGGGACAGCAACGAGTGAGGGAGCGCGAGGGACGACACATGCAGCCGCTATGGGATGTTGCCACGATCGGCGAGGCCATGCTCCGGCTCTCGGTGCCGGCGGGCGAGCGTCTGGAAGATGCCCCCTCGTATCAGGTCCACGTGGCGGGGGCGGAAAGTAACGTCGCCTACGCCCTGGCTCGCGTGGGCCTCCGCTCCTCCTGGACCTCCGCTCTGCCGCGCAATCCCCTTGGCCAGCGCGTCGCATCGACGCTCGCTGGGGGAGGCGTTGATCTATCGTCCGTGTGCTGGAGCGACACCGGCCGCCTGGGCGTCTACTTCGTTGAGACCGGCTGCGCGCCGCGACCCACGATGGTTTCCTACGACCGGGCGGATTCCCTCATGGTGCGTGCCACGCCCGATTGCTTCGATTGGGACGCGATCTGCCGCGCCAGGCTCCTCCACACGTCCGGTATCACGCTTGGGCTCTCCCCGCAATCGCGGCAGGTGGGGGAGACGGCGGTGCAGCAGGCCAAACGCCATGGGATGCTGGTGAGCCTGGATGTCAACTATCGGGCTCGGCTCTGGGACACGCGTGCCGCGGCAGATGCCGTTCGGTCGATTGCGCCCGCGGTCGACATCGTGATCTGCACCGCTGAAGATGCCCGGGACCTTTTCGAGGCATCGGGACCGCCGGAAGAGGTCGCGCGGCGCCTCCAGGAGATGCTCGATATCGAGACGGTCGTGCTGGCCCTGGGTGGGGCTGGCGCCCTGGCTCTCCAGGACGGCTCGATGCATACCGCTTCTGGATATGAGGTCCGGGTCATCGACCGCATCGGCGCGGGCGATGCCTTCGCCGCCGGTCTCCTCTGGGGCGTCCTCGACGGCTCTATTCAAGCCGGTCTGGAACGTGGGTTGGCGATGAGCGCGCTGAAGATCGGGCTCTACGGTGACCTCTTCCGCTTTAACGCCAAGGAGGTCCAGGCGCTGATGGCGCGACCAGATCGGGAGGTAGGCAGATGATTCCAGACTTTCTCCAGAAAACACTGATTATTGGCATTCTCCGCGGCATCGATCCCGATGTCGCGGTGCAGGCGGCTGCCGCTGCGGCACGCGGCGGGATCACCGCCCTCGAGATCACCATGAACAGCACCCAGCCGGTAGCCCAGATCCAGGCGGTGCGCCAACTCGTCGAGGGCGTCACCGTGGGCGCCGGTACCGTCCTCAGCATTGAGGACGTACGGATAGCGCTGGATGCCGGCGCGCAATTCATCGTGGCGCCGAACGTCGATGAAGATGTCATCCGCTACTGCGTCGAGACCGGTATCCCCGTGTTCCCCGGCGCCATGACACCGACGGAGGTCTGGAAGGCGCACCGCGCCGGGGCCACCATGGTCAAGCTCTTCCCCGCCGCCACCCTCGGTCCGAGCTACGTCTGGGCGCTGCGCGGCCCCTTGCCACAGATTGACCTGCTGGTCACGGGAGGGATTGACGCCGCGAATGTGGCGGCCTTCATCCAGGCGGGAGCACGAGGCGCCGCGGTGGGCGGGCATCTGTTCCCCACCGCCGCGCTGCAAGCCGGCAATTTCTCGGTGGTGGAGGCAGAGGCGGCGAAACTGGTGGAGGCGTCTCATGCGCATCACTGAACTCGAACTCTTCCCGGTGCCCCCACGCTGGCTGTTCCTGAAAATCTCGACCGACGAGGGGCTGGCCGGTTGGGGGGAGCCGATCCTGGAAGGGCATGCCGGCGCGGTGGCGGCAGCGGTGGAGGAGGCTGCCGAGTACGTGGTCGGCCGTGACCCGAACGATATCGAGGACATCTGGCAGGTGCTCTATCGGGGCCGCTTCTATCGAGGCGGGGGCGTGCTGATGAGCGCCATGGCCGGCATCGATCAGGCGCTGTGGGACATCAAGGGGAAACGCTACGGCCTTCCGATCTACCAACTCCTGGGTGGGCCCGTGCGCCAGACCATTCGGGTCTACGCCTGGGTGGGTGGCGACCGCCCATCGGATGTTGGGACAGCGGCGCGGCAGAAAGCGGCCGAGGGCTACACCGCGGTGAAGATGAATGCCACCAACGAGATGCAGTATATCGACTCCTACGAGAAGCTGGATGAGGCGGTGGCGCGGGTGGCAGAGGTGCGCGCGGCTACCGGTCCCGGCTTCGGCATCGGCGTCAACTTCCATGGACGAGTCCACCGAGCCATGGCCAAGATGCTCGGCCGGCCCCTGGAGGCGCTGCACCCGATGTTCCTTGAGGAGCCAGTGCTGTCCGAGAACAACGAGGCGCTCCGCGAGGTGGCAACCCACACCGCCATCCCTCTCGCGACCGGCGAGCGGCTGTACTCGCGCTGGGAGTACAAGCACGTCCTCCAGGATGGCTATGTCGATATCATCCAGCCGGATGTCTCCCATGCCGGCGGAATCTCGGAACTCAACAAGATCGCGGCCATGGCCGAAGCCTATGACGTGGCCCTGGCCCCCCACTGCCCGTTGGGCCCCATTGCCCTGGCCGCGTCGCTGCAGATCGACGCCTGCACACCCAACGCCTTCATTCAGGAGCAGAGTCTGGGTATCCACTACAACCAGACGGCTGAGCTGCTCGACTATCTGACCGATCCCGATGTGTTCGCGTACCGAGACGGCGCCGTCACCATTCCGAGCGGGCCGGGGCTGGGAATCGAGATCAACGAGGAGCGGGTACGTCAGGCAGCCGGCGCCGAGCGGCGGTGGCGCAACCCGGTCTGGCGGCACGCCGACGGGGTCGTAGCGGAATGGTGAGGACGGATAGGAGGCCAGCCATGAAGATTGCTGAAGTTCGCCCGCTCGTCATGGGAACCGCGTGGCGTAACCTAACATTTGTGGTGGTACGCACCGACGAGGGTCTGGAAGGCGTGGGCGAGGTGCGGATGGTCAACAACACTGATGCCCTGCTCGGCTACCTGCAGGAGGCCGTGCCCAACCACGTCCTCGGCTCCGATCCGTTTGACATCGAGTCGCTCGTCCAACGCATGTGGCACAACGACTACGCGCGTCCCGGCCAGGTCGAGATGAGCGGTATCAGCGCCATCGAGATTGCCTGCTGGGACATCATGGGAAAGGCAGTAGGGCTGCCGGTCTACCGGTTCTTCGGTGGGCCGGTGCGTGATCAGATCAAAGCCTACGCCAATGGTTGGTACACGGTCGAGCGCACGCCCGACGAGTTCTACCAGGCCGCGAAGCGTGCCGTTGCCAGGGGCTACCGCGCGCTCAAGCTCGATCCCTTTGGCGCCGGCGCCTACGAGTTGAGCCCCGAAGAACTGAATCGCTCCCTCTCCCTGGTCGAGGCGGTACGCGAGGCGATTGGGCCCGATGCCGAGCTTCTGGTTGAGATGCACGGGCGATTCTCACCGGCAACGGCGATCGCGGTGAGCCGTGAGTTGGAGCGTTTCCGTCCCAGTTGGATCGAGGAGCCAATCCCGCCCGAGAACGTGAAGGCACTGGCCAAGGTATCAGAGCAGGTGAACATCCCCGTGGCCACAGGGGAGCGCATCCATGGTCGCATCGAGTTCCGCGAACTCTTCGAACTGCAAGCCGCCGACATCCTGCAGCCCGATATCACGATGGACGGTGGCATCAGCGAGACACGCAAAATCGCGGCGTGGGCCGAAGCCTACTACATGCTGATCGCACCCCATAATGTCGGTGGCCCGGTCTCCACGGCGGCTGCGTTGCACCTGGCGGCGACCACGCCCAACTTCAAGATCCAGGAGCACTTCAACGACTTCGCCGAGGCCTACGTCAAGGAGGCCGCCCCGGGCAACCCCGAGGTCGTCGACGGGTACTTTGCCTTGCCGCAGGGCCCGGGGCTTGGCGTCACCCTCAACGAAGACGTCATCCGCGAGCATCCGCGTCGCGCCATTCATTTCAATCTCTTCGCCGAGAACTGGCATCTCCGTCGGGCGGAGCGCCCCGGTACGAGAGATCCGCTCTGACCAAGAGGGAGGTAGAACCATGCAAGTCACGCGCACGTTCCTCCAGTCGATCGGTCTCCCAGCGGGTGACCTCCATACGCTGCCCACCTCGGAGAAACGCTTCCCGGACGGCGCGCAGTATCGGATTGAGATTCCCAGCACCGAGGGACCCGCGTGCCTGGAGGCGGTGACCGAGGAAGCCGAACGGCTGCAGGTGCCGATCCAGCGCATCTCGCAGGGCAGCGGCGTTTTCCTCCAGACGGACCAGGAACTTGATGATATGGCCGCCATGGCGGCCCGCGCCAGGCTAGAGGTCAGTCTCTTCGCTCGGCCTAATGCCGCCTGGGACACCTCTGCCATGGCGCGTGCCCCAGCGGGGGGAGCGGTTGCACCCGCCGCCCGTGGCGAGGAGCAAGTGGTGTATGCTCTGGAGGATATCAGGCGCGCCGCGCAGCACGGTTTCCGCAGCGTGCTCATCGCCGATATCGGCGTTCTGGCAGCCTTCAATGCCATGCGTCGGGCGGGTGCGTTGCCACACGATATGCAGGCCAAGATCTCGGTCATGCTCCCCGTCGCTAATCCCAGTGCCGCGCGCGTCATCGAGGGACTGGGAGCCAACACGTTGAACATTCCCACCGATCTGACGCTGGCCCAGATGGCTGCTATTCGCGCCACTATCGACATCCCGCTCGATGTGTATGTGGAGGCTCCCGATACCCTCGGTGGCTTCGTACGGCTGCATGAGATCCCCGAGATCATCCGCATCGCCGCGCCGGTCTACATCAAGTTCGGCCTGCGCAACGCCCCCGATATCTACCCGTCGGGCAGCCACCTGGAGGCAACGGCGGTGGCGCTGAGCCGTGAGCGCGTTCGCCGCGCCCGGCTTGGTTGGGAGATGATCCAGAGGACCTGCCCTGATGCCCTCACGTCAGCACGCGGCGCCTCCGGTCTGGCGGTACCCGTTCTGAAGATATCGGAGGCGAGCACGCGATGATGCTTTACCTGCGAGCAAGCGAGGGACGCAGCCAGCGGTGGCTGTGCTATGGCCTGCGGGAAGGAGAACATGTCTGATGGAACGAAACCTGAGTGGGTGCGTCGTCATCGTGACCGGCGCGGCCGAGGGCATTGGTTTTGCCATCGCCCAACGCCTGGCAGCGGCTGGAGCGCAGGTCGCGGTCGCCGACGTGGATGAAGCTGGGGCTTACCGCGCCACCGAAAAGCTCAGAGCGAATGACTATGCAGCGGCTGCCGTGTCGGTGGACATCTCGGACGAGGGCTCCGTACACGACATGGTCGAACAGGTGAAGCGGGAGCTTGGCGTGCCGGAGATCCTGGTGAACAATGCGGGGGTGACCGGTGGCTCGCACGAGGTATGGGAACTCGATACCGACACCTGGAAGCAGGTCATCGCTGTCAACCTGACTGTCGTCTTCCTCTGCTGTCACTTCGTGGTGCCCGAGATGCTCTCCCTGGGTCGGGGCCACATCGTCAACGTCGCCTCGATTGCCGGCAAGGAAGGCAACCCTCGTCTCAGTGCCTACTCCGCCTCCAAAGCCGGCGTGATCGGCTTTACCAAAGCACTGGCCAAGGAGGTCGCACAGCAACACATCTATGTCAACGCCATCTCACCGGCCGTCATCCAGACTCGTATCCTCGATCAGATGGCGCCGGAGACCGTCCAGTATATGGTTGACCGGATTCCGATGGGACGCGTCGGGCAGCCGGAGGAGGTGGCAGCACTGGTGCATTGGCTGGCGAGTGATGATTGCAGTTTCACCACCGGCCAATGTCTCGATATCAGTGGCGGTCGGGCCACCTATTGACACCGACATCTACAGCGTGACGCCCAAGATCCAGGGATTGAACTCCTCCTCGCCGATGCCGTGCCGCTCGCTCTTGGTCGGTGTGCCGGAGGCGACCTCCAACATCAGCTCGAAGATCGCGCTGCCCACCTCCGCCACCGTCGCACCGTCGAGGACCTGGCCCCCATTCACGATCATGTCGTTTTGCATCTTGCCATAGAGGGCACTGTTCGTGGCCACTTTGATGGTCGGCGCCGGCCGGCAGCCAAAGACAGAGCCGCGTCCGGTGGTAAAGACCACGAGATTACAGCCACCGGCGACCTGACCGGTCACCGAGACCGGGTCATAGCCAGGGGTATCCATGTGGACAAAGCCGGGCGTGCGGATGGGTTCCGCGTACTCAATGACATCGGTCAGCGGGGTGGTGCCGCTCTTGGCGATCGCACCCAGCGACTTCTCGTAGATCGTGGTCAGCCCCCCCGAGCTTGTTGCCGGGTGAGGGGTTGTTATCGATCTGGGCACCGTTCATCGCGGTGTACCGTTCCCACCAGCCGATCCGCTCGATCAGTTTCTGCCCGACCTCCTCCGATACGGCCCGGCGCGTCAGGAGATGTTCGGCGCCGTAAACCTCAGGCGTCTCACCCAGCACCGCCGTGCCGCCCTGTGCCATCAGCAGGTCCGCGGCATACCCCACCGCCGGGTTCGCCGTGATACCGGAGCAGGCGTCGCTTCCGCCGCATTGCAGTGCCACTACCAACTCGGCGGCGTCGATTGCCTCCCGTCGGCAGGCGTTCGCGGCCGGCAGCAGCCGCCGGACCGCCTGGACTCCCGCCTCCACCGTCTCGACCAGGCCGCCCTCCTCCTGGATGATAAGGGACGGCGCGTCTGCCAGTCCCTGGCGTGCCACCAGGTCGGGTATCTGATTGACTTCGCAGCCCAGACCAATGAGGACGTAGCCGGCGATGTTGGGCTGGCGGGCAAAGCCAGCCAGCGTGCGCTGCAGCAGGTCGACCTCGGCGCCGCCCTAGTGGGCGCCGCAGCCGCCCTTGTGGGTGAGGGCAATGACGCCATCGACGTGGGGGAAGTCGCTCAGCGCGTCACCCCGGAAACTATCGGCCACGTAGCGCGAGACGCTGGCGCTGCAGTTGACCGACGAGATGACGGCGACGTAGTTGCGCGTTCCCGCCCGACCATCGGGTCGGCGAAAGCCCTGGAAGGTCCGACGCTGCGCCGCAGGCACCAATTGCACCGGATGGACGTCCCGGCCGTAGGCGTAGTCGTGGGTGAGCGCACCGACCGCGAGGTTGTGGGAGTGGACGTGCTCCCCCGGCGCGATGGAGGCGGTGGCGAAGCCGATGACCTGGCCGTAGCGGTGGACAGGCTCGCCGGCCGCAATCGGTCGCAGGGCAACCTTATGCCCGGCCGCGATCACCTGAGCCATCCGCACGGTTTGCCCTGGCTGCTCCAGCCGGAACCCGGGAGCCAGCGCGACCTTGGCAACCGCGACCTCGTCTTCCGGATGGAGACGGACGGCTACGTCGTCGAGAGGTGCGTCGCCGGATCGGGCGGGGGCGAACTGAATTGGCTGCAGCATCGACATAACTCTTCCTTTCGATGCATTCTACCGCAGCGGGTTGGACTCCGATGATCATTCCCTCTCTCCAGGTTCCCCCTTCACGAAGCGCGTCGGCAGCCATTCTCCCGCGACTTACGCTCCAAATGCAGCACGTGCCCGCTGCAAAATAAGGCATAGGAATTAGGCGACCTCAGTAACCGGGCGCGGCGACAGCGCTGGATGGTCCCGGAAAGCCCCAGCTTTGGCAGAGTGAAGTGGCGGACGTTCACCAGCTAGGACAGGAACCAGGTGATAAAGAAGTAGATCACGTACCAGTCCGAAGGCGCCGTTGATGGCGAACGAGAGGGAGCGAAAGGGCCGAAGGAGCCGGTTTCAGGCGGTGAGCTGGGCGGGTAGAATCGGATGGTTGCGCGGGAGGAGAGCATAGTGAATATTGATTTGAAGGGGAAGACGGCCCTGGTTACCGGGGGCAGCGTCGGCATCGGCGAAGCCGCGGCTATGGCCCTGGCACGCAGCGGGGTGGACGTTGCTCTAACGTATCTTTCCCACTCCGCTGAGGAGGTCATGGCGCAGATCCGGGCGCTGGGCAGGCAGGCAGCGGCATTTCACCTTGATGCGACGGATAGTGCAGCCGTCAATCGGGTCGTCGGCCAGGCGGTGCAGCAGCTCGGCGGTCACCTCGACATCCTGGTGAACAACGCGGGAGGGCTGGTGCGGCGCCAATCGGTTGCTGAGATGAACGATGACTACTGGCACGAGGTCATGGATCTCAATCTCTCCAGCGCCTTGTACGTGACGCGGGCCGTCCTGCCGCACATGAACACCGGCTGGGGACGGATCATCAACATCTCCTCACTCGCGGGTGAGAATGGTGGAGGACCAGGGCCGGTGGCCTATGCGGCGGCCAAAGCGGGGATGATTGGGTTGACCCGGGCTGGCCAAGGAGCTGGCCGGACGCGGGATCACGGTCAACGCGGTAGCGCCGGGACTCATCCTGGAGACTCCCTTCCATCCACGCCACACCCCGCCTGAGGCGCAGCAGGCAACCATCGCCAGTATTCCTCTCGGGCGCCCCGGCTATCCTGATGATGTGGCGGGCGCCGCCCTCTACCTGGCCTCGGATCTGGCTGCGTTTGTGACCGGCGATACCATCGACATCAATGGAGGAACGTGGTTCTGATGGCTGATGAGCAGACTACCGTGCTTGAGCAGGCGTGGGTGAGCGATACAATCACCTCCGTTCGAGCGGTTCCCATCTCGATTCCGTTGGAGACGCCGCTGCGCTTCTCGACGCGCGAGGTCCATGCGCGGCAGTACCTCCTGGTCTTCGTCGAAACGAGCGGCGGACTGAGCGGCGTGGGATACACGTATATCGGGACTGCCGGGGCGAGGGCCGCAGCCGCATTGCTGGAAGAAGTGCTGGCGCCGCGGCTGGTTGGGCAGCCGGCGTATGGGCCGGAGCGCACTTGGCCTGCACTGTTTCAGGAGACACTGCTTCTCGGTCGTCGCGGCCTCGTGATGCGCGCCATGTCGGCGATTGATATTGCATTGTGGGATCTCCTGGGCAAGGCTGCCGGTCTTCCGCTGTACGTGCTCCTCGGTGGCGTGCGCGATGAGGTGCCGGCCTACGGCTCGGGCGGCTACTACCGGCCCGGTGATCCGTTAGAAAATGTGCGCCACGGCTTGGCACAGTACATCGCGCAGGGCTTTTCCGACTTCAAGATCAAGGTGGGCGGGGCTCCGTTCGAGGTCGATGTGGCGCGGGTGCGCGTCGCGCGCGAGACGATTGGACCTGTCGGTCGTCTGGCGCTCGATGCCAACAACGTCTGGCACACGCCGGCCGAGGCGATTCGGTTCATCCGTGTCGTCGAGCCGTACGACATCTGGTGGGTCGAAGAACCCTTGCCGCCGGATGATATTCCTGGTCATGCCGAAGTCGCCCGGACGGTCGACGTCCCCATTGCCACCGGCGAGATCCATGCCACCCGCTGGGAGTTTCGCGATAACATCCTTGCCAAAGCGGCGGATATCCTGCAACCGGATGCCGGCGTCGTCGGTGGCATCACCGAGTGGATGAAGATTACCCACGCGGCTCAAACCTTCGGCCTGCTGGTTGCGCCGCATTGGAACGCCGATATCCATGTCCACCTGGCTGGTGCGGCGGGCGATGTCCTGACGGTCGAGTACTTCGCGCTCGAACAGGATGTCTTCAACTTCGAGCGGATCCTGGGCGAGCGCCTCAAGCCGGCAGGCGGCCTGATCAAGATCCCGCAGCGACCTGGCCTCGGACTGATGCTCGACGACGTGGAGATCGAGCGCTTCCGGCTCTAAACTCGCCGGGGACCGCTTGATGCCATTGGGGTAGGCCTGACAGGGACCCCTGGTCCTATTCCTCTACCGTCATCGCTTGTAACCGTACAATCGTGGGTATGGGACATCGCACGAGAGAGTCACCCTTTCTCATCTCTGGTTGCCGGATGCACCATCGCTCGCTTCAAAGGAGCCATGAGTGAAGATAACGGATACCCAAACCGCGGTCGTTGAAGCCAACTACGATTGGACCTTTGTCCGCATCTCCACCGACGAGGGCCTCACCGGTCTGGGAGAGAGCTTTCTGGCACCCGGCCTAACCGCGATCATTGCCGATCTGGCACCCCTCCTCATCGGTGAAGATCCGCGGAATGTGGACAAGCTCTGGGCCAAACTCCGTTGGGCGACCTCGGCTGCCGGCTCGATGGGCGGCATCGTCTACAACGCGATCTCGGGCATCGAAGCCGCCCTCTGGGATGTCGTGGGCAAGTACGACGGCGTCCCGATCCATCAGTTACTTGGCGGCACGTATCGCGATCGAGTCCGTATCTACGCCGATTGCCATGCCGGCGAGGCGCTCGAAGCCTTGAACTGCGTCATGCTGGCCCGCCGCCCCGGCTGGTTGCCGGCTGAAGCGGTGGAAGCAATCTCGGTGACGGCCGAGATCAACCATCCGGTCCACGGGCGGGCCTATGGGGAACCGCGAGCCGACGAGGTATTCACACCGGAGATGTACGCGGAGCGGGCTCGTGAGGTGGCGGCAATGGGCTTCACCGCCCTCAAGTTCGATCTCGATGTCCCCAATCCCTACACCCACGACACCCATGCCGGGACCCTCAGTCACGCCGAGATCCGCTTCATGATCTCGCTGGTCGCGGCGGTCCGTGAGGCGGTGGGTGAGACCGTCGATATCGCCTTCGACTGCCACTGGCGCTACAACGTCTCGGATGCCGAACGTCTGGCGCACGCTCTGGAGCCGTACGGCCTCCTGTGGTTGGAAGATGCGGTCCCGCCGGAGAATATCGAAGCGATGCGCCGCGTCACTCGCAGCAGTGCGACTCCAATCTCCAGCGGGGAGAACTACTACCTCCGCTTCGGCTTTCGCGAAGCCCTGGAACGTCACGCGCTCGATATCATCGCCCCGGATTTTCAGAAGGCCGGAGGGTTGCTGGAAGGCCGGAAGATCGCGGACCTCGCCGATACTTACTACGTCGCGGTGGCGCCACACTGCATCGCAAGCCCGGTTGGGACGTTGGCCTCGGCCCATGTGGCGGCGGCGATCCCCAACTTCCTCGCCCTGGAGTGGCACGGCCTGAGCGTGCCCTTCTGGAATGACATGGTCGTGGGCATCGATCACCCGATCATTCAGGACGGCTTCATCACGGTACCCGACGCGCCGGGACTGGGCGTGGAGCTGAATGAGGAGCTGGCGCGCCGCTATGCGAAACCAGGTGAGTTGTTCTTTGGTGAGCCGATTGCGGGAAATGTCAACTAGCCCCATGGAGCGAGGGCGCCAATCAAGGAGAAGACATGCGTCTGCAGGACAGGGTGACGATCATCACCGGCGCGGGGTCCGGCATCGGCCGTGCCATGGCGTCGATCTTTGCCCAGGAGGGCGCCCGCGTCCTGGCGGTTGACGTGGACGAGGGAGCGGCGGCGGAGACCCGGCGGCTGCTGGCCGAACGGGGCCAGGAGGCAGCGAGCTATACAGCCGATGTTCGCCTGACGGACGACGTCCGGGGGATGATTACCACCGCGATGGAACACTTCGGGCACATCGATATCCTCTGCAACAACGCCGGCATCGGGTCCACGCAGTCGGTCGCCGAGACGCCCGAGGATGTCTGGGAGAACGTCTTTGCCGTCAATGTGCGGGGCTGTTATCTCGGCTGCAAGTACGCCATCCCCCACATGCTCGCGGCAGGTGGCGGCGTCATCATTAACATGGCATCGGTGGGCGGCATGGTCGGGCTGAAGAACCGCGCCGCCTACTCGGCCGCCAAGGGCGCGATTATCAGCCTGACCCGCTCGGTGGCCATCAATTACGTCCAGCAACAGATTCGCTGTACCTGCATCTGTCCGGGCACCGTGGACTCTCCCTGGGTCCAGCGGCTGCTCGACGAGGCGCCGGACCCGGCAGCGGAGCGTGCCGCCCTGCAAGCGCGTCAGCCGATGGGACGCTTGGGCCTGCCTGAGGAGATCGCCAAAGCCGCGCTCTACCTGGCATCGGACGACGCTGCCTTTATCACCGGCACCAGTCTGGTGATCGACGGCGGCCTCACGGCGGCATGGACCGACCCGGGAGGTGATGGGCCAGGCCCGGCGCAACCCGCCAGTTGTGGCTACGAACAACGATTACATCAGGCAGGCGGCACATCCATGTAGACCGTCTTCCACTGGGTAAAGAAGTCACGGGCCACTTTCCCCTGTTCTCGTCCACCGCTGGAACTGCCCTTCATGCCGCCAAATGGAACCTGGAACTCGAGTCCCCCGGTCTCCTGATTGATCTTGACGACGCCGACGCGGATATCCTCGACAAATTGCAGCGCTTTGCCGAGATCCCGGGTAAAGAGACTGGCGGTGAGTCCGAATGGCGTGTCATTGGCCAGGGTGATCGCCTCCTCGTAGGAGGACACCGGGAGCAGCGCCGCGACCGGCCCAAAGATCTCCTCGCGGACCACGCGGCTTTCTGGCCCGAGGTTCGTCAGGACCGTCGGCTCGACGTAGTAGCCGGGCAGATCCTTCTCCCTGCCGCCTCCGGCCACGACCGTGGCTCCCTCGTCTCGCGCCAGCTTCAGATAGCCAAGGACCTTATCCAGCTGCCGCTCCGAGACTATCGGGCCCACCTGGGTCCCGGACTCAAGCGGGTCGCCGACCTTCCAGGTTCGGGCACGCTCTGCCAGGCGTTGTGAGAACTCCTCGAGCACCGGCCGTTCCACGATCACCCGGCTCGTGGCCGTACACTTCTGACCGGCGGAGAGGAACGCGGCCCGCGCGATCTGCTCCGCGGCCTGGTCCAGATCGGCGTCGGCCAGGACGATCGCGGGGTTCTTTCCACCCAACTCAAGTTGCACCTTCTTGCCGTGCTCGGTCGCGTCGCGCCGGACCTGCTTGCCGGCCTCGTTTGAACCGGTAAAGGTGATGACATCCACATCCTGGTGGCCGGTCAAGACGGGACCGATCTCGACGCCGGTACCCAGCACCAGGTTGAGTACGCCGTCGGGGATGCCGGCATCGATGAGCGCCTGCGCAAAGTGCTGCGAGGTGAGCGGCACGACTTCCGCCGGCTTCCAGACCACGGTGTTGCCATAGGCCAGGGCCGGCGCGATCTTCCAGGCGGGAATCGCGATGGGGAAGTTGAATGGGGTGATGGCGGCCACCACGCCGAGCGGCTCGCGGCGAGCAAAGAGCAGTGCAACGCCGGTGACGCTGGGGTAGGTATCGCCATCCGGTTCCAGTCCCTGGCCCGCATAGTAGCGGAGAATGGCGACCGCCCGGCGCGTCTCCCCGATGGCTTCGCCGAGCGTCTTGCCTTCCTCGCGAGCCATGTCCCGGCCGACCGCGTCGGCCCGTTGTTCCAGCAGGTCGGCGGCCTTCCGCAGGATGGCCCCGCGGACGGGAGCCGCCGTCTTGTGCCAGGCAGGAAACGCCCGCCGAGCATCCTCCACGGCTTCGGTCGCCAGCGACGCATCAGCCATGCGCGCTTCCGCCAGGATCTGATCGGGATGGGCCGGGTTGAGATCGGCGAACCTCGATGGCCCAGCGCGCCAGCGTCCGCCCACGTAAGATTCTACCTCTGCTGTCGTGACTGTCATTTACTCCCCTCCTCGGTTCGTTGTTTTCGGGCATCTGGCGCCGGATGGCGTGGCGGAGCGAAAGCTCCGCTATGGGCAACCGCGGCGACCACGTTGTGCAGCTCTCCGATGCCCGCGATGCGGATGCGGATCACATCACCGGGCAGGCTGGTGTAGGGCGGCGCCGGGACGATGCAGGTACCGGTCAGGAGCCAGGCGCCGGCGGGCAGCGTGTAAGCCGAGTGCAAGACGCCCGTCAGTTCTTCTGGTTTCCGCACCATATCGCTTAGCTTGGAGGCGCCGGAGAAGACCTCCTCGCCATCACGCGTAATCGTCATCTGGATCTCGGTCCCATCCGGATCAAGGTTCCAGGCGAGCACGGCGGCCGGGCCGATCGAACAGCTCGCGTCGTAGACCTTGGCCTGTGGCAGGTAGAGCGGGTTCTCGCCCTCGATGCTGCGGGAACTCATATCATTCCCGCACGCATAGGCCACGACCTCGCCCCGCGCGTTGGAGAGAACCGCTAACTCCGGCTCCGGGACGTTCCAGGCTGAGTCGGGCCGGATGCCGATCTTCCCGCCGTCCGGCACGACCCGCCAGCCCGCGCACTTGAAGAACAACTCGGGCCGCTCCGCGTCATACACCATGGTGTAGATGTTCTTGACGGCTGCCTCCTCGATCCGTGCCTCCCGGCTCTGGAGATACGTCACTCCGGATGCCCATACTTCCTGCGATTCGGCGGCAGCCAGCCATTGCAATCCCGACGGGTCGAGGACCGGGAGAGCGGTGACCTCCGGCCCCTCTAACAGCGACCGGGCCTCGTCGAGCGGCAGGGCAAGCAAGCGATCGAGGGTGCGAACACGGACATCTGCGGCCAGGGAAAGGTCACGCAAGACCCGGTCGCGCCAGAGTGTCAACTTGTCGGCGTCTCCGTCGCGCACGCGAATCAGCGCTGGGGCGGCCGCAAGGGAGGCAAGGTCGATAGACATGCTGGCTTCACTGCACAATGCATGCCGCTCGTATGCGACTTCCCCAGCGATTCCACAGCTTTCGTACTACAATGCAATGTACTTGACGCTTTGCCCACTGGGCAGCGGAGGCTCGGGACGAAGTACCCCTTCGATCGTTGAGAGTTGTTCCGGTGACCAGGGAGATACTTGTGATGAACGGAAGGGCCGTGGCCCTGAGACCCATCGCGATCACCAGCGTCGTGGCCCGCGATATCCGGTTCCCAACCTCCAGGAACCTTGATGGTTCGGATGCCATGAACCCCGACCCTGACTACTCGGCGGCGTATATCGTTCTGAAGACGGACAATCCGGACGGCCTCGAAGGGCATGGCCTGACTTTTACCATCGGACGCGGCAACGAGGTGTGCGTGGCGGCGATCAACGCCCTGGCGCCGCTGGTTATGGGCAAGACCCTGCAGTCATTCGTCGAGGATATGGGAGCGTTCTGGCGCATGATCACCGGCGATAGCCAACTGCGCTGGCTCGGACCGGAGAAAGGCGTCATCCACCTGGCGACAGCAGCCATGGTGAATGCCGTCTGGGATCTCTACTCCAAGGCCGAAGGCAAGCCGCTGTGGAAGCTCCTGGTCGACATGACGCCGGAGCAGATCGTCTCCTGTATCGACTTTCGGTACATCACCGATGCCCTCACGCCAGAAGAGGCCCTGGATATCTTGCGGCGTAACGAGCCTGGACGAGCGGATCGCGAGGCGGAAATGCGCAGCGTCGGCTTCCCCGCCTACACCACCTCCGCCGGATGGCTGGGATATCCGGATGAGAAGCTCCGCGCCCTGACCCGCGGCATCATCGCGGCCGGATGGGACTACGTCAAGATCAAGGTCGGCAAAAACATCGAGGACGATATCCGTCGGGCCGCGCTGATTCGGGAGGAGATCGGTCCCGAGCGCAAGCTCATGCTGGATGCCAATCAGGTATGGGGGGTGGACGAGGCCATCGCCAATATAAAGCGTCTGACGTCGTTCGATCCCTTCTGGATCGAGGAACCGACGAGCCCGGACGATGTGCTGGGCCATGCAACCATTGCCCGGGCGATTGCCCCCATCGGCGTTGCCACCGGCGAGCATGTCCACAACCGCGTGATGTTCAAGCAGCTCTTTCAGTCGGACGCCATCAGCTTCTGCCAGATCGATAGCTGCCGTCTGGCGGGGGTGAACGAAGTCCTGGCGGTCTTGCTCATGGCGGCCAAGTTCGGTGTGCCGGTCTGTCCGCACGCTGGGGGTGTGGGGTTGAGCGAATACGTTCAGAACCTGTCGATCTTTGATTACATTTGCGTGGGCGCCTCGCTCGAGAACCGTGTTCTCGAGTACGTCGATCACCTCCACGAGCACTTTCTCGAGCCCGTCACCATCCGAAACGGCCGCTACCTCCCGCCAGAAGCACCCGGCTACAGCATTACCATGCGTCCGGAATCACTCGATGCCTACGAGTTTCCGAACGGCAGTGCCTGGGCCTGAGAGCATCTTGATGTTTCCGGTGGCATCATCAGATGGCGCGCAAGAAGGGAGATGAGAGGCGACCCGCGTTTGAAGCGATCCAGCTAATACAGAGCGTTGAGGACTTCCGCGATCCCGTATTCAGCGGTGAGCGCGTGGTGTAGACAGGAGGCAAGTGATGGCACGTGACCAAGGTGACCGTGGTGCTCCGGGGCAACGAAGTAACATCCGTTGGTTTATGGTGTTTCTGGCATTCGCGGCAACATCCATCAACTACATTGACCGAGCCAATCTTGGAGTAGCAGCGCCGTTCATCCAAAAGGATTTACACCTCGGTTCGGCGGAGATGGGGCTCATTCTCGGCGGCTTCTTCTGGACGTATGCGATTTTTCAGCTCATCTCGGGGTGGTTGGTCGATCGGCTGGGCCCCCGCATCATGTACTCCGTGTCCACCATCTGGTGGTCCATCTTTACCGCCGCGACGGCTCTCGGCCAGGCATTCGCGTCCCTGTTTGCGTTTCGGCTCTTGCTCGGTGTTGGGGAGTCAGCAGCCTATCCGAGCAATGCCAAGGTCGTGTCCGAGTGGTTCCCCAAACAGGAGCGGGCGTTTGCCACTAGTATTTACGACAGCGGGGCGCGCGTGGGCACCGCTGTCGCTCTTCCCTTGGTGGTCTTCCTGGTTGCGACGCTGGGGTGGCGCGCGTCGTTCGTCATCACCGGTGTCTTCGGTCTGGTGTGGGTCGTGTTCTGGATTTGGCTCTATCGCGCACCCCGCAAGCACCCGTACGCTTCCACATCAGAGGTTGAATACATCGAGGCGGGCGGCGCTCGAAGTGTCGAACGCGAGACGAGAGCAGACCGGGCTCCGAATGAAATCCACTGGTTGGACCTCTTCAAATACCGGACGATCTGGGGCATGATGCTCGGCTTCTTCTGCCTCAACTTCGTGATCTACTTCTTCATCACCTGGTTCCCGTCCTACCTGGTTGATGCCCGTCACTTCAGCCTCTTGAAACTCGGCATCTTTGGCGCTATTCCAGCGTTGGTGGCAATCCCCGGCGGCTGGCTCGGCGGCTTGGTCTCGGATCATCTGTTCCGCCGAGGCCTGAGCTTGACCAAGGCGCGCAAGATTTGCCTGGTGGGCGGCATGCTGTTCTCCTCGGTGATCGCGCTGGCCGTTATCGTGCCGAGCGCAGTGGTCGCCCTGGCGCTCCTGGCGGTCTCATACGCCAGTCTGACCTTTGCCGCCGCCAGTATTTGGTCGCTGCCGGCGGATGTTGCTCCGACGCCCGGGTATGTGGCCTCGATTGGGGGGATCCAAAACTTTGCTTCGAATATTGCCGGCATCGTCATCACCAGCTTCGTTGGTATTGAGCTAGCGCGGAACCATGGCTCGTATGTCATTCCGCTCGTCGTGGCTGGAGGCATCGCGATCGTTGGGGCCCTGTCCTACCTGTTCATCGTCGGAGACATTGAGCCTCTTCCCGTGGAGGGCGTTCGTCCGGCAGAACCGAGTCGGTTGCAGCCGCGCCGGCATACGTGACCGCCCCGTTGATCCATTACACGCGTGCGCCACAGCCACGCAGGTAGGCCAGCAAGCGCCGCAGCCGGCCTCGGAACGCCTCCCGCGCTCCTGACTCTACCGCCAAATACTCGGTCAGGTCCGCAAGCCCCTTGTTCACCGGAGCAGGTATCCCAGCCTCCGCGACCGCTCTCGCCACCGCGCCATTCAGCGTTGCCACCTTAGTCCTCCCTCGTGTCATATCGGCACGCATGGCGGTGAATGGCCACTGCGCGCTCGGACCAACCTGGGACCAAGCACGCGATGCGCCAGGGGGGCCGGTAAACGCATGAGGATCCGTACCAGCGGCACTGGATAGCTGGGAAGGGTCGCGGTTCCGATGCCAAGGGAATCCATCGCCTGGCCTGCTTCTCGCAGCGCTAGCTGCTCGAGCCGAAAGAGGGAGGCATTTCCGATGAGCGGCTCGATGTCCATGTCCAGAATGGCATTCTGTGCAGCGCCCAGCATATTGAGGAGCAGCTTCGACCAGCGCAGGCTGCGGTAATCCTCGACCGTCACCGTGGGCAACCCGGTGGCGGCAAAGCTCTCGACGATCCACGGTGGTACTCGCGCATCGGTCATGGCGGCGAGGGCTACTCCGCCTCCCCGGCTGTACCGGGAGATAATCCCCGGCTCCGGTATCCCGGCGCTGGCGGTGAGCGTTCGGGCGACGACCCGATCGCGGCTGAGTATGGCCAGATCCTCCTCCGTCCCCACCCCGTTCTGCATGGCGATCAGCATCCTGCATTTCCCCAGCAGCGCCCGAAGGTCGGGAATCGCTATTACCTGCTCGGTCATCCCCTCTCAGCCGCAGCCTTTGGGGCATCGAAAACCGGGTCCATTGGGTCCTCGATGTCAGCTTTCACGAGGACCAGAGCCGGATCCGTGAAGGGTATGCCGCCGAGAACTTCGCCGTGCTCCGGCCGGGTACCCCCGCACGGGTGTCGCTCAACCTGCTCCAACAACAGCAGACCAAGCGACGCAGCGTCAAAGGCAAGCGGAAGAAGTCCGGCTGGGATACTGTCGATCTCCTCCAGATCCTTCGAAGCTTTTAGATGCGGTTGCCCTGGGACCGAGGGGAACCCTCTCAAGCACCTCGCCAAGTATCTACTCTTCGGCGAGGGCGACATCGCTCCAATTACCCGGGAAATCCTGCGCCGGGTCGAACGGAACCCGAGAGAGCGTCCGGCCATCCACGTCGATTGATCCTTCACCCGGAATCGCGGTCCCATTCTCCTGATGTCAATCGCCCGTGACGAAGCAGCAGTCACCAATTCGGGCATCGCAAGTAACCGATTGGACCGAATTGCCGTCGGGGAAGCGTACGAGTATCTCGCAGCCTCTGCCAGTCCGTGCGCAACGACCAGCGACCGATCAGGCTCCCTACCACGTTTCAGCGCGGACTTGGGCCTTGCTGCTGCAGTGCCAGGGCAAACGCATCTAAATACCATGGATAACCTGGAGCAGATAGTCGGTGTCCCAGCCGGCCTTCTTCCGTTTGCCTTTGATGCTCGCGCGCTTGGTCTCCTGTTGCCGCAGAAGGTTGAGGGCGATATGGCGCAACACCGCGAAGTTCTCAGCGGCGTAGCCGGCACGAATGCGACTCTGATCCTCATGGAAGGTAACGTCCAGCACCCAATGGACCCGGTTCTCGATTCCCCAGTGACTGCGCGCTGCGTCTCCGAAGGCAGCGGCGGCACGGGGATGCGAGAGGAGATAGTAGCGATCCTCGACTGACCGCTCGCTGCCGGTGCGTCGCTCGGCCTGCACCCAGCCGATAGCTTGGAGTCCCGGCCAGGCATGCCGCTCCTGCAGCCAGGCGATGATCTCGGCATCATCGATCACCCGGGCACGGCGGGTCTCGATCCGGCCATGTCCCTTCTCCACCGTCTCCGCCTGGCTGACACCCGCGCCACCGTCCTGCTGGGCCAGGGTGAAGCTCCACTGCACATCGTCATGCAACGTCTCCTGATTGCCCTTGAGCCCTAGTACAGCTTGGCATAGATACTCTGGTACTTTAGGCGGCCAGCGCCTTGCCCTGGTAGGTCCACTTGAAGGGCTTGGCCATGGTCCGATTGTAGTAGGCGATGAACTCGCGCACCTTGCTG
>JAABUZ0100002735.1_pt1 | contig 28309 bp, 23 predicted proteins | sample 5562091 | NCBI WGS metagenome assembly JAABUZ01 (sample SAMN12813069, study PRJNA571459) | rock metagenome | isolation source: Antarctica rocks | place: Antarctica: Victoria Land, Linnaeus Terrace sud | collected 2015-12-21 | reverse complement strand
CGCATCTCCCGCAGCCGCCGCTGGTGCTCCAGCGACAGCGGCCCAATTCGGACCATCCCACCGGCCCTCCTGAATGGAGAGCCCTACCCGGAAGAAACGTGCCATTCTTCCGCACACGTGCTTAGGTACAGCGGCCGAGATTGTGCGCCGCCGCGGCGCGAGCTTGCCGCATAACGTGTACCGCCTGGAAGGACGGCGATGGGGCTGCTCGACCTGCTCAAGCTCAAGAACTCGGTCGGCATGGTGCCGAACCCGATCACCGCTGCCACGCGGGCCAGCCACGCGCGCATCCGGGACGCCGCTGTCCACGTCAGCGTTTGTCCCTACTGCGCGGTCGGCTGCTCCCAGCTCGTCTACACCAGGGACGGCGCGATCATCGCCATCGAGGGCAACGACGACAGCCCGATCAACGGCGGGACGCTGTGCCCCAAAGGCGCGGCCACGTTCGGGCTGGTCAACAGCCCGTTTCGCGAGACCACTGTCAAGTACCGCGCCCCGTACAGCGACCGCTGGGAGGAGCGCCCGCTCGGCTGGGCCATGGAGCGCATCGCCCACCTGGTCAAGGACACCCGCGACGCTGAGTACCAGGAGACGGACGAGGCCGGCCGCACTGTCAATCGCACGCTGGCCATCGGCCACCTCGGCGGCGCCACCCTGGACAACGAAGAGAACTACCTGATCAAGAAGCTGTTCACCGCTGGCCTGGGGATGGTGGCCATCGAAAATCAGGCCCGCATATGACACTCGAGCACGGTGCCCGGTCTGGGCGCCCGACTCGGCCGCGGCGGGGCGACGACCACGCAGCAGAGCATGGCCGACAGCGACTGCGTCGTCATCATGGGCAACAACATGGCCGAGACGCACCCGGTCGGCTTCCGCTTCGTCACGATGGCCAGGGAGCGCGGCGCCACGATCATCCACGTGGACCCGCGCTTCACGCGCACCTCCGCGCTGGCCGACGTGCACGTTCCGCTCCGCGCCGGTAGCGACCTCGTGTTCCTCGGCGCCCTGGTGAACTACGTCCTGAGCAGCGAGCGCTGGAACACCGACCCGTTCTTCCATGAGTACGTCAGCCACTACACCAACGCGCCAGTCATCGTCGACGAGGGTTTCCGGGACACTGAAGACCTGGCCGGGCTGTTCTCTGGCTTTCTGCCCGAGGAGCAGCGGTACGACACTGACACGTGGCAGTACGCCAGCCAACACGCCAAGGCTGGCGCCGCGCAGCACCCGCACCAGGACGTCCAGTCGCGCGAGGGTGGCGCCGACACCGGGCACCCTCTGGCCGCCCAATTGGACCCGACGCTCCAGGATCCGCGCTGCGTCCTACAGATCGTCAGGCGGCACTTCTCCCGCTACACACCTGAGGTGGTCGAGCGCGCCTGCGGCGTGCCGCAGCGGCTCTTCCTGCGGGTGGCCGAGGCCATGCTGGCGAACTCCGGCCGCGACCGCACGACCGCGATGGCCTACGCTGTCGCCTGGACGCAGCACACCACCGGCTCGCAGATCATCGGCTGCTGCGCGCTGCTGCAGCTGCTGCTGGGCAACATCGGCCGCCCGGGTGGCGGCATCCTGGCCCTGCGCGGGCACGCCACCATCCAGGGCAGCACCGACATTCCCACGCTGTACAACCTGCTGCCCGGGTACATCCCGATGCCGACCCTGCCCGGCCACGGCTCGCTGGCCGAGTTCTTGCGCCACGAGCGCCTGGAAACGGGCCTCTGGTACCACCTGCCAGAGTACCTGGTGAGCTTGCTGAAGGCGTGGTACGGCGACCAGGCCACCGAGGACAACGACTTCGCCTTCGACCTGCTGCCCAAGATCAGCGGCGACTACTCGTTCGAGGCGATGGTGCCACTCATCCTGGATGGCGTCATCAAGGGCCTGTTCTGCATGGGCCAGAACCCGGCCGTGGGCGGCCAGAACGCCGCCTTGACGCGCAAGGCGCTCGGCACGCTCGACTGGCTGGTCGTCCGCGACGTCCACGAGATCGAGTCGGCCTCGTTCTGGTACGACGCGCCCGAGGTGCATCGCGGCGACGTCCGGCCGGCGGACGTGAAGACTGAAGTCTTCCTCATGCCGGCGGCGCTCACCCCCGAGAAGGACGGCTCGTACACGAATACGCAGCGGCTAGTCCAGTTCCACGACAAGAGCGTGGAGCCGCCTGGCGACTGCCGCTCCGAAGCTTGGTTCGTCCACGCCCTGGGAAACCGGCTGAAGGAGCTGTACGTCGGCGACACGAGCCCGCGCGGTCGCCAGATCGGGGCGCTGACGTGGGACTACCCGACCAAGCACGCCACTGGCGATCCCGACATGGACGCCGTGGTGAAGGAGATCAACGGCTACACGGTGGCCGACGGGCGGCCAGTGGCGGACTTCTGGGCGCTCCGCCCGGATGGGTCGACGGCGTGCGGCTGCTGGATCTACTCCGGGATCCTCGCCGAGGACGGCGAGAACCGAGCGCGCCGCCGCCGTGGCGACGACCGGGCCGCTCTCGAGTGGGGCTTCGCCTGGCCGTCCAACATTAGGCTTCTCTACAACCGCGCCTCCGCCGACCCGCGGGGCCGGCCCTGGAGCGAGCGCAAGAAGTGGGTCTGGTGGGATCCGGAGAAGGGGGAGTGGACCGGCTACGACAAGCCGGACTTCCCGTCCACCAAGCCGCCGGACTACCGCCCAGCGGAGGGCTCCAAAGGCATGGACGCCCATCCTGGCGACGCTCCCTTCGTGCGCCTGGCCGACGGTCGCGGTGCTCTCTTCGCCGGGCCGTCGCTCAAGGACGGCCCGCTGCCGACGCACTACGAGCCGTGGGAATCCCCCGTGGCCAACGCCCTGTACCCGGCGCAGCCGCGCAACCCCGTGGCTATCACCATCCCCCGACCGGACAACCCGTACCAGGAGTCCAGCGACCGGCGGTTTCCCTACGTCTTCACCACCTACCGGCTGACCGAGCACCACACGGCTGGCGGCATGAGCCGCTGGCTCCCGTGGCTGGCCGAGCTCCAGCCGGCCGGCTTCGTCGAGATCGACCCCGAGCTGGCGCGCGAGCTGGGCGTGGACAATGGCGATTGGGTAACAGTGTCCACGCTGCGCGGCCAGACGGACGCTCGCGCGCTGGTGACCGACCGCATCGGTCCGCTCGTCGTCGACGGCAAGACGCTGCACCAGGTCGGCATGCCCTGGCACTTCGGCTACGGCGGCCTGGCCAAAGGCGGCATCGCCAACGACCTGAGCGCGCTGATCGAGGACCCGAACTCGCGCATCCACGAGGCCAAGTCCTTCACCTGCAACGTGCGCAAGGGCCGCCTGCCCGATGCCACGGCCGGTGGCCGAGCCAGCGAGGAAGGAGACCGACGCGGATGAGCGACGCGCCAGCCGCATATGTGACCGGCGCCCGACCGGGCGCCGTCGGCATGTTGACCGACACCACCCTGTGTATCGGCTGCAAAGCGTGCGAGGTTGCCTGCAAGCAGTGGAACGGTCTGCCGATGGACGGTCTCGACTGGACCGGCTTCAGCTACGACAACACCCGCGATCTGGGCGCGGCCACCTGGCGGCACGTCGCATTCGTCGAGCGCCGCGGCGCCCAGACCGACGGAGCCGCCTCCGGCCAAGGTTCTGGGCCGACCTGGCTCATGATGAGCGACATCTGCAAGCACTGCGTCAACGCCGGCTGCATGGAGGCCTGCCCCACGGGCGCCATCATCCGCTCCCAGTTCGACACGGTGGTCATCCAGCAAGATATTTGCAACGGCTGCGGCTACTGCGTCCCGGCCTGCCCGTTCGGCGTGCCGGACATGAGCCCCACCGACCACAAGGCGCACAAGTGCACGCTGTGCTACGACCGGCTGAACGACGGCCTCGAGCCGGCTTGCGCTAAGGCGTGCCCCACGGACTCGATAGTTTTCGGCCCGAACGACCGCCTCATGGAACGCGCTCAGGAGCGCGTCGCCACGCTGCACGGGCGCGGAGTGGACAGCGCCTACGTCTACGGCGACCGCGCGGTTGGCGGCACGGGCGGCATCGACGGGCTCAACGCCTTCTTCATTTTGACCGCGCCGTCCGAGGTGTACAACCTGCCGAACCAGCCGGAGCTGCCGCAGCGCAAGACGTTCCCGGCGTCGTTCGCCAGCATCGGGGCGGCGCTCGTCCTCGGCATCGCCGCTGCCGTGTCGCTGCGCGGCCGCTGAACCCGATGGCCGAGACGTCGGTGGACCGGGCAGGTACGGCTGGCCAGCAGGGTTACCAGCGCCGTTGGGACACCGGGAAGCGGGGAGGCGGCCGTTCGGCGGCCGACCAGTCCCAGAACAGCTACTACGGCATCCCGGCCATCCACAAGCCGCACTGGCGCTGGCTGGTCAGCGTCTACTTCTGGTTGGGCGGCATCGCCGGCGGCAGCTACGTCATCGCCAGCATCGCCGACCTGGTTGGCGGAAACGGCGGCCGGCGCATCACCCGCGCTGGGCGCTACCTCTCGCTCCTGGCGCTGCTGCCCTGCCCCCCGCTGCTGATCCTCGACCTGGGCCGGCCGGAGCGCTTCTACTACATGATGCGGGTGGTCAAGCTGCGCTCGCCCATGTCCGTGGGGGTGTGGGGGCTGCTCGGCTTCAGCGGCTTCTGCGGGCTGTCGGCGCTCATCCAGGCGGCCCATGACGGCTGGCTTGGTCAAGACACGGTCCCCCCGCGCCTGCTACGGGCGCTGCCCGCCCGGTTGATCGGCCTGCTCGGGTTGGGGCCGTCCTTCTTCCTCAGCAGCTACACGGGCGTGCTGCTGGCGGCGACCGCCGTGCCGCTGTGGACCCGCAGCTACCTGCTCCTCGGGCCCCTATTCCTGACCTCGGGGCTGTCCAACGCAGCGGCAGCCATTGCCCTTGCGCTGTCCCCGACGCGCGGCGCCGCGACGAGCCTGCGGCGGCTGGAGCGCCTGCATCGCGTGACCCTGGCGGCCGAGCTGGCGCTGCTGGTGGCCATGCGTCGCCACCTCGGCAGCACGCTGGCCCGACCGCTCGACACCGGTCGGCTCGGCCTGCTCCACCGCGGCGGCGTCCTGGGCGGAGGACTGGCCCTGCCGCTGGCAATCGAGCTCGCGTCGGGCTCGGCATCCCGGCCGGCGAGCGCGGCCGCCTCGGCGCTGGTGCTGGTGGGCGGCCTGCTGCTGCGCTACGTGATAGTCATGGCCGGCCGCGCCTCCGCCGACGACCCGGCCGCCACCTTCGAGCTCGCCCGAGGGCTAACGACGCAGACCTCTGTCTGACACCACGCGCTAGGCCGACCCATCGATCCGCTACACGGGCTCCCAGCTTCCCGTGACCTCAAGCGACGGCGTGCGAAGCGATGGCGCGTACGCGTCCGCCTGGCTGCCGAGGGTGTAGAGCACCTGGCGAGCGTGCGGCGACGAGCCCTTGCCGCGCTGTGCGGCCCAGTAGTTGGCGGCGATCCCGCTGACGATGGCCGTGGTGAACGAGGTGCCTGACCAGGATGCCCAGCCGGTCTCGTTCGGCAGCGCGCGGGAGGGTCGCCCGGTGCGCGCGTCGGGAAAGTAGGCCGCCGTGTGTACGCCGATGATGCCATCGAGCGGCTCGCCGTCGTCGTCGACGTCGCCGCCGAGGCTGGCGACGTGGTCGCCTAGCTCCTGCTCGTCTCCCACGTTCGAGTACCGCGCCCCCTGGGACCCGTCCCGGCCGGTCGCGGCCACGCCCAGCACCGACTCGTAGCGGGCGGGGACCCGCGGGCCGAGACGCGGTCGCCCCTCCTCAACCTGCCGCAGAGAGTCGTTGCCGGCTGCGGCCACCACCAGGCAGTTGTTCTCTAGCAGGTACGTAGCCACCCGATCGAGTCCGGCGTGCAGCAGACCCACCCGGCGCTCCGCCTCGTTCCTGTTGTCCACTACCCAGCCCGCGTCCTGCCCGTCGGTCTGCATCGCGGGATCCGCCACGAACTCGGGATCGTGGGGCCGTGGCATCCCGTACCACACGGATAGGAGGCGCTCGACGTGGGGCATCAGCCCCAGGCTGAGATTGATCACCAGCGGGTCAGTCGGCGCCTTTGCCTGCGTCAGGCTCGCCAGCGCCCGCAGCAGCGTCTCCAGGTCGCCGATGCCGTGCGAGCTCAGGACCGGCATCAGCCGCAGCGGCGCCCGCGGCGCCAGGTCCCGCACCAGGCTGGCGACGAACAGGCCGTGGTCCGCCAGGTCGCCCACCGGCACTGTCGCGTTGCGGTGGGACCGCTCGATGCGCCAGGGCAGGCTCTCAAGGTGATGTAGGCGCTCTGCGTGGGGTCCGGACTCCGCGGCGGCGGCATCGACGAGTGGACTGACCTCGTCGATTTGACCGTTGACCGACCGGAACCGCTCCGCTTGGGCGCGCACGGTTGGCTCGTCTGGCACCGTATCCAGCACGACCACTGGAACCAGGGAGGAGCGCGGCAGTCGCGCCGAGCGGCCGCGAAGGTCGAGGCTCCGGTCCGCGGGTGTGTAGCGGTAGCGCCAGCGTCCCTGGCTTCCAGGCAGGTCGGTCCGCCGAACTGGTCGTGGAAAGCTGCCCGGACTGCCGCCAAAACAGTTTTGCTGCGCCAATGCAAGCCAGTGCGGCATGGCCCCAACCGGTCTGACCCCATCCCGACGAACCGCGGCAAGGCCATCAAAGTCGTCGGCGTGGGCAGCCGTCACCACGCGCTTGATGACCGCGGCCGACAGTCGGTCCGCCAGGTCGAAGAAGAAGAACGCGAGTCGCGGTCGGTTTGGCGCCGCGAACACGATCGGCTCCTCGCGTTGCTGGACGGGGTGAAACACCCCGCCCACGCTACCCGCAAGGTGCTGCTCCAGGGCCAGGCGCAGCGAGCGGTGTACAGCCCGTGGCTGCGCTTCGGGCGGCAGCTCGGCGACGACGACCATCTCACCAGGCCGAAACCAGACGGGGGCGTGGCGACGAGCGCGATTGGATGCGGCCATGATTTCTGTCACCTTGTGATTCCTAACGATCCACCCTCGACTCGGACGGTCATGCGAGCCAGTCTCTCTTGACGGGTATCGCCGGCACACGTAGGTCGGGCACTGTGGTGGCTCCACCCGCCCGAGCGGCGGCGTTCAGTCGCTGCAGGAGCTGCCTGGCGTCGGCGGGCGCCGCAGCTGGCCCCGCTGCCCACATGTTGGCCGCGATGCCCGCCACAATTGGCGTTGCGAAAGATGTCCCGGACCATTCCGCCCAGCCCGTCCTGTTCGGCTCGCCGGCGGGAAACTCCGTCGCGGTGTACACGCCGACGACCCCGCCGCGCGGATCGATCCCGTCCGGGGCCAGGTCCCCGCCCAGCGTGGCGACCGCGTCCGTCCCTGGGAGATCGCCAATGTTCGAGTACGCGGCCGCGCGCTCCGGGTCCTCACCGGTGGCGGCAACACCGACCACCGAGTCGTAACGTGCGGGGACGCGCGGCTGCCAGCGCGGTCGGCGCGGCTCCGCGTGGAAAGCGGAGTCGTTCCCCGCCGCGGCGACCACGAGGCAATTGTTCTCCAGCAGCGTGTCCATCAGCCGCGCCACCGGGGTGTGCAGCAGCTTCATCTCGTCGCCGACGGCGGCGCTATGGGCACGCAGTCCGGCCTCGTCGCGCCCGGTGACGTGGAGGTCCGGATCGGGCGGAACGTCGGGCATGCCCGGAATACTGAGTCCGTACCAGATCGCCGGCAGCTGTTCCAGGGGTGGCAGCATTCCGAGGCTCAAGTTCACAATGGCCGGGGCTGCGCTCGGCTTGTCGGCAAGCAGCGCGGCCAGACCAAGCAGCACCGTCTCCATCGTTCCTATCCCGTAGTCGTTGAGCACGCGCACGAGGCGCAGACTGACCCACGGGGCGACAGCGTGGACGACGCTCGCCACGAACGGTCCGTGGTCCGCCACACTGAACGGCTCGGCCAGATCGGCCGAACTGAAGTGACCGGGTGCGTCGATCTCGGCAAGGGCGGCATCTCGGGCCCCGTCTAGGAGGGCGGTGGCGGGGGTACTGGCCGGCGTGCGGAGCCGCTCCAGCAGCTCTGCCAGCTGGCGATTGTGGGGAAACGCGGCGGCTCGCTGTGAGAGGTCCCACCTCGGCGCGGTATCCAGCACCGCGACCTGGACACCAGTGTCCTCATGCTTGGGACGTCCGAGGTCTCCCTGCGGCTCGTAGCGGACGCGCCGGCCTCCTGGAGTCACCGGCGTCGGGCGGCTGGCGGGGCTGCCCCCGAAGCAGTTCTGCTGGGCGGCGCTGAACCAGTTCGGCGTCGTGCCGGCCGGCTCGAGCCCCTCGGCTCGGTAGGCACTCTGGCCATCCGGCCCGTTTAGCCGGACGGCCGCGTCGCGCACCGCTCGCAGGCGAGGCGTTCCAAGCAGAAGGGGGACGAACGCGAGGCTGCCGCGCGACCCGGAAAAGACAATGACGCGGGCCCGTGCCTGGTTGGTCGATGGACCGACACGTAGGCCGCTGTCACCCAGCGCGCGGCTGGTGGCTTGCTGAACGCGTAGCGCGAACTCCTCGGGCGGGTCGTTCACCTGGTTGGGCACCGTGACAGCCACCAAGAGCTCGCCCGGCATGAAAGCCAGCGGCCGCTCTCGTCGACGCTGTTCGCCGCCGCCGCGGCCCATCGCTCCCTGTCCTATCGCCACTGGTCCGTCCTCCCCATGTGTCGTGCGAGCATGTCGCGCACTAGACCGCCGTTCGTCTGACCAGCGGGCCCCAGTCGCCTACCAGGCCGAAGGCGGCCCAGAAAAACGGATGACTGTTGCCGGCGCCCGCGTCCCGGAGCGACCCGAGCTGTGCCGCGCGCAGCGCGGCCGCCCGGCCGGCGCCGCGTCGCAGGAGCCCGTAGAAATGGGCCATCTGACGCTGGGTAGCCTGATCGTCGATGCGCCAGAGGCTATGCAGCACGGATCGGGCGCCCGCGTACAGGAGCGAGCGTGTCAGCCCGATCGGCTCATCGCCCGGGGCCATGACGGCGCGGCCCGTTTCGCACGCGCTGAGTGTAACCAGGGCACAATCCAGGCCCAGATCGAGGCAGTCGAGGGCCGCCAGCTGGCCATCCGCCAGCTGGATGTGCGAGAAGAGCGGAGCATCCGGGCGCGACAGTCCGTGGGCGGCCAGGTGGATCAGGCCTGCCGCGGCCGCGTGGCGGCGCACCGTGTCAACTGTCGCCTCTTCTTCAAGCAGGCACGTGCCCGGAAACAGCGAGCTCACGAGGCGGGCTTCGTCGAGCGCGCCCGTCAGGGCGCCAGAGGCGCTGTGGCCGACGACCAGGGCGCGGGTGCGCCCGTCCGACGAGCGAGTGAGCGGGCGGCGACAGAAGGCGACAGCGCTTGCGGACGGCGCAAGCGCCACCTCCTGCGTCTCCACTAGGTACCGCTCGCTGTCGTGCAGGGCAGCGAAGGGCACGCGGTGAAGGACACCGTGCGGCACGATGACAAGTCGCGTTGCCCCATCGAGCAGACCGCGGACAGGCTCCAGGAGCAGGGCGTGCAGCCGCTGCAGAACCGCCCGGGTGTGCCTCTCGTGGAGCCGAAGGCGTTCTCGGTCGTAGGACAGCGAGGCGGCCTGGTCCAGGCTCAGGTCCAGCAGGGCGACCAGTTGAGCGGCCCGCCGGGCGGCGTCCGGCTCCGGGGCCCACGCGGCTTGGACGTCCCGACCTTGCCGCAGCACGAAGATGGCCAGTGCGTCCCGGACCACCACGTACTCCACGAGCGCCGTGTGCCGCCCCAGCAGCCGCCCTGGTGAATACACCCGCCCCTGCAGCAGGGCCAGGCGCTCGACGTCGGCTGCTCGGCTCAGGCGCAGCTCCTCGAGCACCGCCGCGCTCCGGCCCTCGCAGAGCAGGAGCTCCGCGCGCAGAGCGGCCACTCCGTCCTCGCTTGTGACCGAGAGTCCACGCGTGGCGCTGGATGAGGCTGAGTCGAAAAGACCGTTGCTGAGGCGGCTGCGACGGCGGCGCAGAGCGGCGAGCTCGTCGGCAAGGACTTGTGCGGCCGGCGTGCTCGGCCGGACGCCCACGTCGTCGGCGCGCAGCGCCAAGGCGTCCAGGAGGGCTCGCCCCTTCGCTCGCTCCGCGTAGCGGAAGGCGGTCCGCGCATTGCCTGCTTGGAGAGTCAGATGGATCGTCTCGTCGTACACCGACAGCTTGCCGGCCAGGAAGCTAGCTCGCTGCTCCGTCAGGATGCGGCCCTGACCTTCCTCCAGCGCGGCGACGGCCTGGCGGAAGGCCCGTAAGGAGGCGCGGTCTCGGCCACAGTCCCGGTCGATCTCGCCGAGGAGGCGCCACGCCTGATATGCGAGCGACGGCACCCGACACCGTCGCGCTACTGCAAGGGCTGCTCGGCCGGCCGACGCCGCCCCGTCCCCGTCGCCTAGGGCGCGCAGGGCTTGGGCGCGGACGAGCTCGGCCCGAGCCGCGCCCACTGGTTGGCGCTGCTCGCCCAACTCGAGCGCGACCGCTCCGGCCTCGGCCAGCGCCTCGGGCCATGAGGCCGCCCTACCGAGAACCTCGGCCCTCTGCAGCCGGGCGACGGCTACCCAGCCGGCGCAGCCGCCAGCGGTGAAGATGGCGACGGCGCGCCCGAGATCCTCGGTCGCCTCCTCGTGTCGACCCAGCTCCTCGCGCGCGGACGCTCGCAGGAGCAGCGCCTTGCCGAGCTCGATCCCCGCGCCACTGTCCTCGAGCTCGGACACGACGCCGTCCGCCAGCGCGGCCGCCTCGGCAGCTCGGTTCAGGCGGAGCCAGCACTCTACACCCGCCTGTCCCACCATCGCTGCCTCGCTATTCCGGCCAAGCCGGCGGAGCGTGGCGCGCGTCTCGTTCACCAAGGCTATTGCCTGGCTTAGGTGCCCCTGGGCGCCCAGGACCCGCGCACGATTCGCCTCGGCCTGGGCCATGTAACTGAGCGCGCCGTGGCGCAGGAACGTCTCGGCGGCGCCCCGCAGAAGCGCTTCGCTCCGCGCGTAGTCGTCCAGCCGCAGGTGGCCCACCGCGCGGTTGATGCCTACCTCGGCTTCCATCAGCTCGCGCGACCCTGATGGAAGCCGCGCCGCCGCCACTAGCGCCCGATCGTAAGCCGCCACCGCGTCGAGGGGTCGTCCCTGCTCGCGGAGGACCGCGCCCACAGTGCTCTCGAGCCGTGCCAGGCGGAACCAGACCTCGTGCGCCTGCAGAATCTCGCGGGCGGCCGCCCCGTCACGGAGGGCCGCGTCGAGCTCGCCGGTGTAGCAGCGAGCACCGGCCGCGCCGATCCGCGTGCGCGCCCAGCCGACATCGTCACCCAGCGCTGCATAGAGCGACCCAGCCTCGTCGTACGCGGCCAGCGCCGCCACGTACTGCCCCTGGTCCCTCAGGGCGTCGGCCGTCGCCATCTTGCCCAGCGCGGCCAGGTCTTCCCGGCCAGTGATGGCCGTGACCTCGCCGATCAGAGCGGCGATCGCCTGGGCGCGTGCGGGCAGCAACGGCAGCTGGCGCTCCGACTCGGCTTTGAGGGCGTTGGCAACGGCCGCCACGTCCTCTGCCGACGCCGACTGGACGAGCCTACCGAGCAGCATGCGCCGCGCGGTTTCGTTGGGCGCGGCGACGAGCGCGGCGGCGATCTCGCCAGGGGACGTGCCTGTGTCGACGGGTGGCTCGGCTATCGCCATGGCTCGGCCTCAGCCGCCGGCTCGCAGCCCCCGGCTCGCAGCCCCTCGATCACCACGACACGGTCGGCCAACCTGAGCTCCAAGGTGTACGTCCCCGCCGGCACCGCGTCGAAGGTGAAGCTGCCCAGGTCGTCGATCTCCACGCTCAGCCCGGCGGTCCCGGCAGCCGACCCGCCCGCCTCGGCGAGCAGCGTTGCTTGCCCGCGCGGGGCCGCGTCCGAGCCCTCAGCCAAGACGACGCCGACGAGCGAGACTGTTCCTGTCTGTTTGGGCGGAGGTCCCGGGGAGACGCGCACCGTCAGCTCGCCGGCCTGGTAGACGGCCGAGCGAGCATCACCAGTGGAGCGCAGAGCGCCAGCCAGGGCGGGCTGCGCCCAACTGCCGGGCGACACCAACGACGCGACCACCCGCGCCAGGCGGCTGCCGACGCTCGTCTCGGGCGCCGTGGGCGTCGCCAGGAAGCTCCGCAGCGTGCGCAGCTCGTCGGTGCAGTACGCGCAGTCGAGCGTGTGGGCCGCGACTGCTGTCATCTCCTCCGGTGGGAGCAGCCGGAGCTCGTACTCGCCCACAGTCTGGGGCGATGGGCAGTCGAAGCGGAACAGAGCCCGGCGCAGGACGGTCTCGGTCTGTCGGTACGCTTCCACCGTCTCGGCGCACCCGGGGCACCCCTGCACGTGCTCGGCGACCCGCGGATCGATGTCCATGTCGCCGCTCGCGTAGGCAACGAGAGCTTCGGCCGCGACCGTGCCGGGGTGGCTGCACGTCATGTAGTCTGGCTGTCCTTCATGAGTGTCGATCAATGAACGCGCCAGGAAGCTGTTTTCGCGCTCACCAGCATACCGGGCCCGTCGAGCCGGTCAACGACACGCCGAGCCCGGTCTGCCCCCGTTTCGCTATGACGGCGACTATATGGCACCACGCCGGCGCCTGAAGTCAGGGACCCTCATCGAGGTACTCGATCACGAAGAGCGTCAGGGCGCCGTCGCGTCCCGTGGCGACGCCCACGTGCGTGTAGGGGCCGAGCAGGTCCATTCGATGGCCAGGGCTCGACCAGAGCTCGCGGATCGCCCCGGCGCCGCTGGCGCCCTCCGCGATCCCCTCCCCGAAGATCGCCGTCGTGTACCCGGGCCGCCCCGCGACCGGTCGCCACTGCACCGTCAGGCCCGCGGCTTTCAGCTGGCCCAGCAGGTCCGACCCGTCGCTCCAGCAGTGGCACGACCAACGGTGGGCCAGCATGTCCTGGAGGTGATCGTTGGCCACCCCCGCCAGCCGAGGGTCGACCTCCAGCGCGGCCAGGCCATGGCTCGTGCGCAGCGAGTTCAGCTCGGCCACTGCCTGCCGGTTGCTCGCCTCCGGGTCGGCCGGGCCATTGACCAGGGTCGCCGGTGGCGGGTCCGGCTGGTACGGGACGCCCAGGAACAGCGGGACGTTGACGATCGCGGCCCCCGAGGAGTCGTTCACCTCCACCTGGTACTTGCCAGGGCCCTGCGCCAGCGCGAACGTGACCGAGAACGTCTCGCCGTCAACGCGCACCGCGGCCTGCTCCACTGAGTCGTCCGGGTGCGCCAGGTAGGCGTCCCCGCGGACGAGGGGACCGCCCTGGCGGCTGCCGACCGTGCCCGCGACGGTCAGCGACTGGGTGTCGACAGGTAGCTCCTGGGCGTTCGCTACGCCCGCGTCAGTGGCGAACCTCGTGATGGTCGGTGGCGTCGTATCCGGGAGCATGGCGTAGCGCGGGTCGGGCTCGAAGACCGAGGGCAACGCGTCCACGAGCCGGGTCATCGCGCCACCCGGTGGTGTGACGGTGAACGTGGTCAGCCGGTCGCCGCGGTAGCCAGGAGCGCTCGCCCACTCGTGAAACAGGCGCACGAACGGTACCCGTCCCTGCCACCGTCCGGCGGCGTCGGTCGTGAAGCGGGTCCCCTCGACGGTGACCGTGGCACCCTCCAGTGGCACGCCAGCCGTGCTGGTCACCACACCACCGACGTCGACCGTGGACACCGGCGCCGCCTGGGCGTGGGCGGCGGGCGCCATCGCCACGAACAGCACCAGGGCCACCACCAGCGGGCCACACGCGGGCCCTCGGCGGCGGTGCCGCTCCATCGCGGTCAGCCCTTCAGCCCGCCCATCGACAGCCCGCGCACCAGGTAGCGCTGGCCGAACACCGCGAACAGGTACGCGGGCACCATGCCTATCACTACCGCGCCAGCGGCGACGCCAAAATCCTCCTGGGTCGGCGACACCAAAGCGGCGGTGAAGAAGACCATCACCGTCCGCGTCTCCTGCCGCGTCAACACCAGCGCTATCAACAGGTCGTTCCAGGTGAACACGAACAGCAGCAGCGCCACGACGAAGATGCTGCCCGCCAGGATCGGCAGCACGATGCGGACGATGCTCGACAGCTCGGAGCAGCCGTCGATCAGCGCCGCGTCCTGGATCTCCTGGGGAAAGTCTTCGAAGAACCCGAGCAGCATCCACACCGCGAACGGGATGAAGAACAGCGCGTACGCCAGCACTATGCCATGGAACGTGTTGATGAGCTGGAGCGCCTTGAACGTCAGAAAGAACGGGATGACAATGGCGACGGCCGGCAGCATGCGCTGGCTGATGATCCAAAACGACAAGAAATTGCCGCCAACCTTGTACCGCCCAATCGCGTAAGCTACGGGCACCGAGAAGAGCAGTGTGACCATCGTGTTCGCCGTGGCGATGATGAAGCTATTCTTTACTGTATCGCCCGCGCCGTAGTCGACGAACATGCGGACATAATGCATCAGGGTTGGCGTCGTAGGAATCCAGTGTGGCGGGGTACTATAGTACTCGACCGGCAGCTTGAAAGACGTGGAGATGATCCACACTGTCGGGAACAGGTAGAAGAGTACGAAAAACACGATGACGGCGTAGAAAATCGTGCGCCGTCCAAGTTTCAGCGCCCCGTCGAGCGGTCTCCGCCGGGCTCGAGGAGGAGCGCTCGACAGTCCCGCGCGGATCACACCCGGTACCGCCACGTCAACGCTCCTTGTTGATAAGCTGGAGGTAGTACTTGGCGAAAATGATGGTGACGATGGCCAATAGCCACGCCATGGCCGCGCCGTAGCCAACGCGGAAGAATTGGAGGCCGGTAGAGAAGATGTAGTAGGAGATCGTCTGGGTCGCCGTGCCAGGTCCGCCCTTGGTCATAATGTAGATGTAGTCGAAGATGCGCGTCAGGTCGACCCCCCGCAACAGTACGACCAAAATGAGGACGGGCTTGAGCAACGGGATGGTGATGCTGGTGAACATCTGGACCGCGTTGGCGCCGTCGATGCGCGCCGCTTCGTAGATCTCTTCCGATATCCCCGACAGGCCGGCTAGGAGGAGCAGCATCACGAACGGCGAGAGATGCCAGACGTCGACGAAGATCAGCGCCGGCCGGGCCATCTGGATCGATCCCAGCCAGTCGATCTCCACCTTCTGGCCGGAGATGATGGTCAACACGTCGTTGATCGGTCCGTACCGCGGCTCGTAGAGCAGGCGAAACGCCATACCCGCCGCTGTGGACGAGATCATGACCGGCGTGGCCATCAAACTTATGGCCAGGCCACGGCCGCGGAAGTTCCGGTTGAGCAGGAGCGCCAGCGCAAAGCCGAGCACGAACTCGCCCAAAAAAGCCGGCACGGCGATCAGGACTGTCTGCGAGATCGACTGCCAGAACTGCCGGTCGCCGAGCGCCTCCGCGTAGTTGCCCAGCCCGGTGAACTCGGGCGCCGTGTTCAGCTGCAGCTGGTACTGCGTGAAGCTGATCACCAGCGAGTAGCCCAGCATGAAGATGGTGCCGACGAACAGGAAGATGGCCGCCGGCGCCACCAGGTAGTACGGCGTGAGGCGGCGCCGACGCCGCACCGCCAGGCCGCGCGGCAGCGAGAGTTCAACCGGGCGCATCGTTCATCCTTGCAGGGGCGTCAGGCGGTCACGCCATCGGGATGTACTTGATGCCGCGGGCTTGCATGCCCTGGTACGCCTTGGTCCACGCCTCCTTCTGCTTGTCGCCGCCCATGCGCTGGGTGATCTTCTTCCACCCGTCGGCAGCGGTATCCATGGCGTCTTTCGTTGGTTTCGCCCCGGCGATGGCGTCCTTGAGCCCGTTGTCCAACTGCTGGTAGTACTCGGCCGAGTTCGGCACCTGGAGGTCGGGGAAGCCGGCGCTCAGAGCGTCGTTGATCGTCTTCACGTACTCCGCGCCGTACTTGGTAGCGAACGCGGGGTCGGTGAGAGACGAGACGCGGTAGGCGTCGATGCCGGTGTCGGCGTCCAGGATGAACTGGGTGTGGACCGATGGCTGAGAGTAGAACCACATGACGTAGGAGGCCGCCTCTTTGTTCTTGGCGTACTTCGGGACGGCGAGCGACCACCCGGTACACAGGGCGGCGTGGCGGACTGTCTGGCCGTTGACCACTGACCCGGGGGGCACGGCCGTGCCGATCTTGCCCACCGTCGTCGACTTCTGCGGGTTGGTCGAGGTCCGGTACGCGGACGACCAGTTGATCGACATCGCCGCGTCGCCTTTGACCAGGGCGTTCTCGGCCTCCTGGTAGCCGAAGCTGTTCGAGCCTGGGGGCGCCAGCTTGGCCGCCTTCACGATGTTGTCGGTGGCGGCCAGTCCGTTCTTCGAGTTGATCAGCGGGTTCATGTTCTCGTCGAAGTACACGCCGCCGTACGACGCGAAGCGGTTCTCCCACCACCACTCGGGCCCACCGAAGCCTTCGGCTATGCCGAAGCCCTTCTGGCCGTCTTTCCGCCAGGCGTTGTCGCCGAAGAACTGGCCGACGTCGAGGTACTGGTCGTACGTCTCCGGTACCTTGAGGTCGTAGTTGTACTTGCTCTTGAACGTCTTCTGGAGGTCGGCGTTGTCGAAGGCCTCCTTGTTGTACATCAGTAGGTGGACGTCTCCGTCGAACGGCATGGAGACGACCTGGCCGCCCCACGTCGAGTAGACGTCGCGGAAGATGGGCATGACGTCGTCGAGCTTGAAGTCGAGCCCGTACCCCTTCATGGTCTCCAGCGGCTCGAGGTGGGCGGCGTAGTCCGGCAGCTGGAACGGCAGCAGCATGAACATGTCGTAGCTGGAGCTGCCGCTCGAGAACTCGGTGATGTTGCGCTGGTACAGGTCGCTGCCGGGCACGACGTCGATGCTGAGCTTGACGCCCAGCTCCTTCTCGACCTGGCCCTGGAAGATGCGCAGCGCGTAGGCGTAGTACTCGGTCGACGCGCCGATGCGGATCTGGGTGTTGTTGAAAGTCTTGCCGAGCGTCGTCGGCGCGACGGTGAGGACGGGCGCGACCTGCGTGGGCGGCACCGTCGGCGTGGTCCCGGCCGCGGGCGCCTGGGTCGCCGCGGCGGCAGGTGGCTTGGTGGCCGCCGCCGCGGCCCCTGCGGCAGTGGTTGGCGCCGGCGCTCCAGCAGCAGCCGCCGGCGCTCCGGTCGGCGCCGCCGGCTCGGCTGGTCGGCCGCACGCGGCCAGCAGCGCCATCCCCCCCAACACGGTGGTCGACCCGATGAACGAGGACAAGAACCGACGTCGGCTGGTGAGCCGCTCGAATGTTTGCGCCATCGCAAGAGCCCTCCCGCTCCCTATGCTGCCTGTGGTGCTTATGGTTATGGTGGTGTGCAGCTCTGACTGCTCGGCGAGTCAAAGCGCGCTGTAGGCTACGCCGCCCACCGCCGCGCGTCAAACCGGTCGCGTTCCACGGTGGCCCCGTGGCAGGCTCTGTGCAATGAGCCGGATGTACCCCATGGCGACCAGTGACCTCTCGGTGGCGCCGGCGCCGTTGCTCGTCGTGAACCGACACGCGCGGGGTGGGGGTGGCAGTCAGCAGACCGCGCATCTCGTCGAGCTGCTCCGGGCGGTCGGCATCGACGTCGACGTGTGCGAGGAGCCCGAGATGGCCGCCGCCCAGGGGAGGGTCCGTGCCGCCGTGCGGGCTGGCTGCCCGCTGGTCGTCGCCGCCGGTGGCGACGGGACGATCGAAGGGCTCGCTCCCAGCCTTGTGAACAGCGGGACGGCGCTCGGCATCCTGCCTCTGGGGACGTACAACAACCTGGCCACGTGTCTCGGCATCCCTCCCGGCTTGGAGGCTGCCTGCGCCGTCCTGGCGAGCGGCGCCACCCGCCCCGTCGACGTGGGGGAGGTGCGCGCCCACGGCTCGACGGACGGCCACCTGTTCCTGGAGCAGGCGACGGTTGGGCTGGGCGCCGCCCTGGCGCCGGTGGGCGAGAGCTTGCACCAGGGCGACTGGCTCGAAGCCCTGCGCGCCTTGCCGGCGGCGGCGCGCCTCGAACCCGTCCCCGTTCTGGTCCACCTGGACGAGGCGACCGCGGGCTGGCAGACCGAGACCTTGCTCGTCACCGTCTGCAATGCGCCCCGCTCCGCGGCGGCGTTCGTCCTGGCGCCAGACGCGCTCATGGACGACGGCCAGTTGGACGTGTGCGTCTACGAGGGGCTGCACCAGGCGCAGCTGGCCGCGAAGCTGCTGGAGTTTATGTCGGGCGGCGTCCCGGAGGGCCCCGGCGTGCGCCGTGCGCGGGCCCGGTCGGTCGCCATCTCCTCGTCGCGGAGCCTCCTGGTCGCCGCGGATTCGCGCGTCGTTGGTGAGACGCCAGCGCGGTGCACCATTCAGCCCCATGCTCTGCGGGTGCTCGTCCCGCCTTCGGGCGACGGCGGCGAGTAGTAGCATGTCCCGACCAGCGTGACCGCACGGGAAGGACGGATTGTGACCGAGGACTTTGCGCGCCACCTCATGGTCGACTTCACCCAGATGAAGTCGTTCGCCGACGACCCGCTCGTCCTCGACCACGGGAGCGGCATCCGCCTCACCGACAGTCGCGGGCGCAGCTACATCGACGGGCTGTCAGGCGTTTTCACCAGCAGCCTCGGCCACGGCAACGACGCCATCGTCGACGCCATGATGCGCCAGGCCCGGCGGCTGGCGTTCGGCGCCCCTACCCTGGGGACGAACACGCGCGCCATCGAGCTGGTGGAGCGGTACCGCGGTATCCTGCCGCCACAGTACACGACTATGAAGTTCCTCTCCGGCGGTTCGGAGGCGAACGAGTCGGCGCTGAAGCTGGCGCGCCAGTTCCACAAGCAGACCGGCCACCCCACCAAGTACAAGGTGCTTTCCCATTACCGCGGCTACCATGGCGGGACCGGGCACGCCCTCGCCGCCAGCGGCTGGGCTGGCTGGAAGGAGGCGTTCGAGCCGTTCGCGGCTGGCTTCGTCCATCTCCAGACCCCGGACCCGGACCCGGACAAAACCCCGATCGCCGTCGAGTCAGTCGAGCAGGCGGGCGCGCTGTACGCCAGTCTGGCGCGCGCCACCGTCGAGCTCGAGGGGCCGGAAACCATCGCCGCCATGATCACCGAGCCGATCATGATGTCGGCGGGCATCATCGTGCCGCCGGACAGCTACCTGCGCGCGCTGCGCGACCTGTGCGACGAGCACAACATCCTGCTCATCTACGACGAGATCATCACCGGCTTCGGCCGCACCGGCGCGTGGTTCGGCGCCGAGCACAGCGGCGCCTGGCCGGACATCATGTGCTGCGGCAAGGCCGTCTCGGCTGGCTACGCGCCGTTTTCGGCCATCTTCATGAGCGAGCGGGTCGCCGAGCCGTTCTGGGGCGAGCCGGAAGAGCACATCCAGTTCTACTCGGGGCACACCTACGGCGCGAACCCGATCGCCTGCTCCGCCGCGCTGCCAGTGCTCGACTACATGCAGGAGCACCGGGTGGTCGAGAACGCCGCGCACGTCGGGACGTACCTGGCATCGCGGCTGACAACGCTGGTGGCAACCCACCCCAGTGTGCGCCTCACCAGGGGCCGCGGCTTGCTGCGCGGGCTCGTCTTCGAGGAGCGTGCGCAACGGGCGGTCCGGGCACCTGCCCACGTCGGGCTCGGCGGCGCGGTCGGCCGCGAGGCGCGCGCCCGCGGCATGCTGCTGCGCGTGTCGCCCTGGTTCGTCGCAGTCGCACCGCCGCTCGTCACGACCGAGGCCGAGATCGACGAGATCGTCGAGATCCTCGATGCGTCGCTGTCAGCAGTGGAGGAGACGCTGATCGACCAGGGCCAGCCGTTGGGCCGCCTGGCCGCGGCCGGAGCCACCCGCTGACAGCGCCGGTTGCTCTTCTTTCCTTTTTTGTTCACCCCGCCGAAGGGGAGCCGGCGCACTAGCGGAACATGCTCTATAGGGTGGGCATCTGAGTTGGATTGGGATAGAGGGAGGAGCTTTTGTCCAGGGTGACCGGAGCAGCTCTAAACACCGCGGAGGCCCAGCGCCTGTGGCGGTCCGCGCAGGCCCACCTCGCGGGCGGCGTCTCCGCCGCCGCCCGCGTTCATCCGTCGCTGGGGTACCCGTTCATGACGGCGCGGGGCGAGGGCGCCCGCGTGTATGACGTGGACGGCAACGCCTACATCGACCTGAACACCTCCAACGGGGCCTCGCTCCTGGGCCACGGCCACCCGGCGGTCAAACGGGCCGTCAACCGGGCGCTCGAGCTCGGCATCCTGTGCGCCCACGAGACGCCGTACCAGTCGGCCGTCGCCGACCGCCTGGCCGGGCTCGTCCCCGCCATCGACGTCGTGCGCTTCTCTGGCTCGGGTACCGAGACCACCTGGCACACCATCCGGACCGCCCGCGCGTTCACCGGCCGGGCCAAGGTGGTGAAGTTCGAGGGGCACTTCCACGGCTACCACGACTACCTGGGCTACAGCGCCTGGCCGCCCCTGGATCAGGCCGGGCCGGCGAGCCAGCCGACCCCCTACGTCGAGTCCGCCGGCATCCCGCGCGAGCTGGCCACGCTGGTGATCGTGCTGCCGTGGAACGATGTCGACGCGCTGGAGCGGACGCTGCGCGCCCAGGGCTCGGATATCGCGGCCGTCATCATGGAGCCCGTGAACTACAACTCGGGCAGCATCGTGCCGCGGCCCGGCTACCTGGAGGCCGCGCGAGAGTTGACCACGCAGTACGGCGCGCTGCTGGTCTTCGACGAGATCCTGTCAGGTTTTCGCACTGGGCCAGGCGGTGCCCAGGAGTACTTCGGCGTGACGCCAGACCTGTGCACGCTGGGCAAGGCGCTCGGCGGCGGGACGGCCCTGAGCGCGTTCGGCGGCCGCCGCGACGTCATGGCCACCCTGGCGCCGAGCGGCCGCGTCGTCCACAGCGGCACGTTCAACGGGCACCTGATCCCGATCCTCGCGGCCGAGGCGTTCCTGGACGAGATCGCCCACCCGGATTTCTGGCCCCGGCTGGAGCGGCTCGAAACAACCTTCTACGCCGGGCTGCGCTCGACGTTCGAGCGGGCCGGTCTGCCGGTCTGGGTGCAGGCGCTGGGAGCCCGGTTCAGCCTGCTGTTTGGCCTGGACGCGGAGCCGACGAACTACCGCGACGTCGCCCGGGTCGACCGCGAGCTGGCGCGTCGCTTCTACGGCGCCTGCCTCGAGGAAGGCGTCTACTTCCACGACGCCTGGCACCACGGCTTCTCGTCCGTCCACACGCAGGCCGACCTCGACGAGGCGCTGGATGGGGTCGAGCGAGCCGCCCGCCGCGTTGCCGCGGCGCCGCTATGACAGCGCGCATAGCCATCGGCCAGTTCCAGGAGGAGTCCAGCACGTTCGTCCTGCAAAGGGCGGATCTCGACTTCTTCCGCAACAACACCCTTCTCTACGGGCAGGAGATCGTCGACACGCTCACTGGGACACACGCGGAGATGGGCGGGTTCCTCGACGTGCTGGCTGACGCCGGGGTCGACGTCGTCCCCACTGTGGCCGCCCGCAGCGTGTCCTCCGGCCAGGTGCCGATGGCGACCTTCGACACGGTGGTGGCCGACCTCCTAGCGCGGCTGGCGGCGCAGCCCGTCGGTGGCGTCCTGCTGTCGCTCCACGGCGCCATGGTCCTCGACGACGACCACGACGGCGAGGGCCGCCTGCTCGAGGCCGTCCGTGAGCGGGTTGGGCCATCAGTGCCCATCGTGGCGACGCTAGACCTCCACGGCAACATCACCGAGCGCATGGTGCGGAACGCCGACGGACTGGTTGGCTACGACACCTACCCGCACGTCGACATGTTCGAGACCGGGCAGAAGGGGGCACGTCTGCTCTTGCGTGCGGTCAGGGGCGAGGCTCGGCCGCGGACCATGATGGCTAAGGTGCCGATGATCGTGCCGGCCGAAGGCATGGGCACTAGCGACCAGCCGATGGCCGGCCTCATGGCGGACGCCAAGGCGCTGGAGAGGCGGCCGGGGGTGCTGTCCACGTCGTTGTTCGCGGTCCAGCCGTGGCTGGACATCCCGGACATCGGCTTCAGCGCCATCGCCGTAGTCGACGGCGACGATCCCGGAAACGTGGCGGCCGAGCTTCGGCGCATCGTCGAGCGCGCCTGGCAGGCGCGGCACGCCTTCGACGCCGAGCTCCTTCCCGTGGACGAGGCGATCGCGCGGGCGCTCGCCCTTGACGCCGGCCCGGCCATCCTGTCCGAGTCGGCCGACGGCACCGGCGCCGGATCACCAGGCGATAGCGCGGCCGTCCTCGAGCGGCTGCTCGCGCTCGGGGTGACCGAGCCGTGCCTGGCCTGCGTCGTCGACGCGCCAGCGGTCGAGGCAGCCATCCGGGCCGGGGTTGGCAGCGACGTCTCGCTGACGGTGGGTGGGACGCTGGACCCGCGCTACGCGCGGCCGGTGCCTCTAAGCGGCCGGGTGCGGTTGCTGTCGGACGGCCGCTTCCTGTTCACCGGCTCCGAATTCACCGGCACCGAGGGACGGATGGGCCGCGCCGCCGTCATCCAGGTGGGCAGCATCTCGGTGCTCGCCATGGAGCAACCGACCTTCACGATCGACCCGGCGTTCTACCGCTCGGTTGGGCTGGAGCCGCGGGCCGCGCGCATCGTGGTGGTGAAGTCGGCGCTCCAGTTCCGGGACAACTACGGGCCGTTTGCGCGCGCCATGTGGGTCGTTGACACGCCGGGCGCGAGCACTGCCAACCTGAGCCGCCTCACCTGGCGATCCATCCCGCGCCCGCTGTTCCCCTTCGACGACGACTTCGAGCCCCAGGTGCGCACCGCGAGCGGTCACACTCCCTCCATGGACTGAGGCAGAGGCGGGCTATTCGTTGCCACCGAGGTCGGGCCGGCACCGACGACCCTCAGCCGGCGGGCGTAGCCGCGCCACCCTCACCCGTCGCTGCGCGTTCGCCTCTCTCTCTGGGAGACGTTGCCGGGCTCCCCTCTCCCCATCGGCCCAGGGAGAGAGGGTTAACCGCCCGGCCTCTCTTGTTCTGGGAGACGTTGCAGAAGCCCCCTCTCCCGCTGGGAGAGGGTTGGGGTGAGGGTGCCCGGTTAAAATACGAAGATTGCCCGTGCGTTCTCGCCGGCGGCCAGCGCGTGGTGCGCTTCGTTCGCCTCCTCCAGGGGGTACGTGCGCGTGATCAGCTGGTCGATCTTCAGCTTACCGGCCAGGTACATGTCCACCAGGCGGGGGAAGTCGTCCGAGGGCCGCGACGAGCCGTAGCGGGAGCCAACCAGCTTCAGCTCGCTGCCGAACAGCCGCCACGGGTCGATCGCCAGGAGCTCGCCCATCGGTGGGCCGCCCAGCATCACGCACGTCCCGCCGGGCGCCAGCGCTGCCCAGGCCTGGGTCACGACCTTCGTGTTGCCCACCGCGACGACCGCGTATTCGACGCCCCGTCGCGTTATCTCCTTGATCGCGGCGGCCGGATCCTGCTGGGCGCTGTTGATGGTGTGCGTCGCACCCATGGCGCGGGCAAACTCGAGCTTAATGGCGACAACGTCCACGGCGATCACCGGGTACGCTCCGCAGATAGCGCCCCCCTGGACGGCGTTCAATCCGACGCCACCGCAGCCGAACACCGCCAGGCTGGCCCCGGCGGGCACTCGGGCGGTGTTGACGACCGCGCCGAGACCTGTCATCAGGGAGCAGCCGATGAGAGCCGCCTTGTCGAGCGGCATCTCCTCGCGGATCTTGATGGCGCAGACCTCGGGCACCACCATGCGCGGCGCGTAGGTGGCGGGGCCGTAGTGGTACACATCCTGCCCGTTCAAGCGCATGCGGACGGTCCCGTCGTACAGCACGCCGATCTTCGGCTGGTCTTCGCACAGGACGAGGCGCCCTGTCACGCAGTAGCGGCACCGGCCGCACGTCGGCGCCCACGAGATAGTGACCGGGTCACCCGGCGGCAGCGTCGTCACGCCCGGGCCAACGCGCTCGACCACGCCGGCGCCCTCGTCGCCAAGCACCATCGGCAGCGGCATCCCTGTCCAGGTGCCGTCGATCACGTGCAGGCAGCTGTGGCAGACGCCGCTGGCCGCCATGCGGACCAGCACCTCGTGCTCGCGCGGCTCCTCCAGGTCGATCTCCTCCATGGTCATCGGCTCGTTCGCGCGGTGCAACACCGGGGCTCGCATCTGGCGCTGTCCTCCAGGAGTCTTGGCTAAGCGCGTAGCGCGAACACAGGGAGGCGCCTAAGCAGGTGGAGCTCAGATGATCGGAATGGAGCAAGACTTCAGCCCACCTGCTTAGGCGCTCGTCGCGCGTGTCCCGAGCGGGGCCGCGGGCGCGCTCTGCAGCTCGTCCGGCACGATCCCCGCCATCAGGTGGACCAGCTGTGGCTGGGTGACCGAGCCGGCCGGCCCGTCGAAGACGACCTGGCCCAGGCGAAGCACGACGACGCGGTCGGCGACGGCAAAGACGGTGTCGATGTCGTGGGTGATCATCAGCACTGCCGAGTGTCGCTCGGCAAGCGTGCGGATCAGCTCCAGCACGTTGCGGGTCTGGGCCACCCCGAGCGCGGCCGTCGGCTCGTCGAGAATGACCATGGCGACGCCCTCCTCGGCGACGCGGGCGATGGCGACCGACTGTCGCTGTCCGCCGGAGAGCTGGCCGACGGGCTGGAGGTAGTCGTCCAGGACGATGTGCAGCTCGCGCAGCCGGTCGCGGGCCAGCGCTTCGGCCGCCCGGTCGTCGCGCAGCGCCAGCGGACCCCCGCGGGTGCGCGTCGGCTCCTTGCCGAGCACCAGGTTGGGCGCCGCGCCGAGATTGGGGCACAGGGCCAGGTCCTGGTAGACGGTCTCGATCCCGGCGGCCCGCGCGTCGGCCGGGCTGGCCAGGCGCAGCGGCCGGCCGCTCAGCTCCATGGCCCCGGCGTCGGGCTGGATGACCCCGCTGATGAGCTTGATGACCGTGCTCTTGCCAGCGCCGTTGTCCCCCACCAGACACACGATCTCGCCGGCCGCTACGCTGAAGCCCACCCCGCGCACGGCGGCCACCGAGCCGAAGCTCTTGGCCAGGCCCTGGCAGCTGAAGATCGGGCGCGGCGCCGCCGCCGTCCGCGAGTCCGGCCGCCGCGCGGGACGCGGCACGTCGATCCGCAGCCGCCGCTGCTCGTCGAAGCCGGCGTCGGCGCTGTCGCCGCGGCCGACCGCCGCGACGTGGTGGGCGCGCCGGTAGGCGGCGTACTGGTCCGACACCAGGGCGAGCAGGAGGATGCTGCCCCGAGCAATCTGCTGGTACCAATCGTCGATGAAGCGGATCGGCTGAAGACCGCCAGCCTCGAACAGCTGCGCGACTTCTACGACCGTCATCACGTCGGGGTGGTGCTCCTGGGCATGCCGGGCTTGCAGAAGCGCCTGGCCCGCTACGCGCAGCTGTACTCGCGCGTCGGCTTCGTCCATCAGTTCCGTCCCTTGAGCGGGCACGAGCTGCAGGGGGTGATCGAGCACCAGTGGGTGCAGCTCGGCTTCGACACAGCACGCGATCACCAGCCCGATAGCGTCTTGATCAACGCGATCGCCCGCGTCACCGGGGGCAACTTTCGTCTGGTCGAGCGTCTGTTCGCGCAGATCGAACGCATCGTGGCGATCAACGGGCTGCCGAGCGTGACGACCGAGGTGGTCACCTTGGCGCGCGAACGCCTGGTCCTCGGACCCGAGTGACGCCCATCGGGAATCGGACAGAAAGCGTCTTGTGTACGATACAGGCGCATGCTCAGGACCGAGCCCAACGCGCGCGTCCGTTCTCTCGCGGTTCGGGACGCGCGTGAACTGTCCGATTCAAGGAGCAAGCCGCGTTCTGTTCGATCCGGCGCTAAGCATTGGCAGCCACCTGAGGGTCTCGCGCCCGAGAACGTGCGCGCGGTCATCGCCGCGGCCAACTGTGAGCGCGACCGGCTCCTGCTGCGCGTCCTCTGGGCGACTGGGGCCCCCATCTCGGAGGTGCTGACCCTGCGGCCCAGGGACGTGCGCCGGGACAGCCTGGTGCTGCCCAATCGCAAGAACCCGAATCAGACCAGCAAGCGCGTGTTCCTGCCGGGCGCCGAACTGGGACTCACCGGGGAGCTCCTGTTGTGTGCCAAGGAGCAGGGCCTCGCCGACGACGCGCCGCTGTTCTTCTCGCGCAAACGGGGTGGCGACGGCGCGCGCCGCCGCTCCAGCGGGGCCAGGCCTGGCTCATCGTCAAGGAGGCCTCGGCGCGGGCCGACGTCCAAGTGCTGGCGCTGCGCGCCTCGAAGCACGGCCTGGTCGGCGAGCCGGCGCCGGTGCACCCCCATCTGTTCCGCCATGCCCGCGTGCGCCAGATCGTGCGCACGACGCGCAACCTGCCCCTCGCCCAGCGCCAGGCGGGCTGGAGCCGCCTGCAGATGGCGTATCTCACCCTAGGGGACGACGAGGCCCGCCAGTTGATGCGGACCGTCGAAGAGTAAGGGGACGGAGGCTCTTGGGTGCGGCTGACAACATGCCTGGCGGTGTGCCTGGCGTTCCTGATGGGCTGCGGGCCCAACGCGGACGAAGGCGTCGCGGTCGGGGTGCAGACAGGCGAGGCCGGAGGTAGCGCGGTCGGGGTGCAGACGAGTCCCACGCCTGTCGGCTGGCGTGTCGAGCCGACGGCGACGCCACAGGCCCGCGCCACGCGACCGGCCGTCGCGCCGCCGCCGCCGCCCCACGTGCAGCCGGACGTCCGGCCAGCACCACCGCCGACGCCCACCGGTGGGCCGCCGCTTGCGGCCATCCCCACACCCACGCCGCTCCCGGCTCTCGCATGTCAGTTCGACGGGCGCACGGTCAGTGCGGCGGCGCCTGGGGTGGCGTCCACCTCGCACGCGGAGACCTCTGGGCTGCTGACACTCGCCGCGGGTGAGGTGCTGCCAGGCGTCTTTGTTGATCTGCGCCTGTCGGCCACCGCGTTTGTGGCAGGCGCCGTGATCCGCCCCGAGACACGGGTCCGCAACACGACGACGGCCCCGGTGTCCGTTGCCCCGAGCTTTTCGGTCAACGGCGGCGGCGCTGAGGTCGTCGGTGATCCGCGGTCGTTTCCAATCTACATTCGCCATAGCATGCCGGCGGCATCGCCCGGCACACTGGTCCCGCCGGGCGAGACCTGGAGCGTGCCAGCGCTGGTGCAGCTGCCGTTCGCCGCCCAACGCGACGCGCAGTTCCAGGCCGACGTGGGCATCTCCGGCGGGCAAGTCGTGCGTATTCAGGCCGCCATGCCGCTGAGGCTGACCGCTCCCACCGCGGCTCAGGAGCTGCGGCTCGACGTGCGCGCCGATCAGCAGCAGTGGTGCCTGCGCGCAACCGACGCCCAGGGCGGGACGCCGACGGGGCCGTTCTTCATGGCGCTGCAAGGGCGCAGCGCGGCAAGAGATGTACATAGACCCGCGGCCTGACGGCAGCGACGGCCCGCAGGCGATCTGGGCGGGGCGCTGGTTGCGCGGGTCCCCAGGGCAGACGGAGAGCGTGGCGTACAGCGCGTGGGTGGGCGGCGAGCAGTACGTGACAGCCCACATCGGGTATTAGGCGGCATACCGGCAGGCGGCGCCACCGGTGGTCTACCTGACACAGTGATCTTCGTCGTCGAGCGGCTGCGGCCCACCACCAGCCCGCCCCACGCGCCAGGTGGCCACCTCGACGCAGGCGAAGAGATCGCGATAGACGTAGGGTGTGGGCGTCGGTCCCAAGGGTGCTGCCATCCCGCACGCCTCGGGCCAGTGCACCTGCTCGCACGGAAGGTTGACGTCGCGGAACACCACCAACCACCCGACCGCCGACGGTCGCACCTCGACGGTAGCTCGGTCGAGACCCCCCGTCCCTACCCTCGGCTCGAGATACGCCCGCGCCGCCTGGGTCGCCCGCTGCTGATCGGTGGCTGTGGAGGGCGCTGAGCCGCACGCGGACGCACCGAGCAGCCCCAGCACGGTGAACAGCGCTGCAGCTGAGCGCGTGCTGAGCGCCAGCCTCACCATGGGCGCTCGGCCGGCGTGTCCACGTTCGCGAAGGTGCCGCTGACGGCATACACCAGCAGCTCGGGATCCCAGCATCAGACACTCAGCCAGTGGAGCTTGCCGCGGCTTCGCTCGGCACGGGCAGCAGCCAGCGGCGCGCACACCCTATTTTCAGGGCTAGCCACATCCGCCCGAAAGCCTCCGTTTAGCGACTGAGGCATGCTCTCGGAACGCCGAATAGGGCTTGCAGCTGCCGCCAAATAGCGCTCAAGAACCCCGCCACTTGTTGGTTCTCAGGCACTCTCGATGAGCCAGACTCTCGCCCGCACAGGGGGCACCGCGCCCAGCGACGTAGCAGACTGACGTGCAAAATGGATGGTGGCCCCCGGTCACGCCAGAAGCGCTCGACACGCA
>JAABUZ0100002734.1_pt1 | contig 28317 bp, 30 predicted proteins | sample 5562091 | NCBI WGS metagenome assembly JAABUZ01 (sample SAMN12813069, study PRJNA571459) | rock metagenome | isolation source: Antarctica rocks | place: Antarctica: Victoria Land, Linnaeus Terrace sud | collected 2015-12-21 | reverse complement strand
CCCCTTCCCCGGTTTCGCCAGGCGCGGGGGCTGTCTTCGGCTTGACGGCCGACCAGGCCAACCATGCTTTAGCCGGGCCGTTCACCGGCCCCGCGCGGCGATAGCCCTCTCCGAGCCAGGCCTCCGCCAGCGGCCGCCGTGGCCCCCCCGAGCTCTGGGAGCAATCCGACACCGCCATCGCCGACCTCTCCAAAGCCCTCGAAGGCATCAGCCTCGCCGCCATAGGCCGCGCCTACGGCGACATCTCGCACATCGCACGCGCCCTCTCCACCACCGTCGCCGAACAAGACGCCCCCGACCCGCGGACGCCGACAAGCCTAAAGAACCCAGCAGGCAGGGCTTGCGTGATGCGCCTCGAGCAGTTGGAGGCCCTGCTCGCCCCCCTCCCCAGCGTGCTTCGCGGCCCCCGCCGCCGCCGCCCGGCTCGACTAGCACGCAAGCGAGCGTGCTAGCCAGATGACGCAGAGTGTCCGCTCCTACTCTGGCGATATTTTCCGCTTGTAATATTTCAAGCAATATAGCCAGAAAGTCCGTTTGCCTGTATGTAATAATGCCGTCCGCAAGCAGGAGATATTGCCGACCAACCGAATGAGGAATCTGTGATCGTCACCGTCGCTCAAGAGAAAGGTGGGGTGGGCAAGACCACCACGGCAAAAGACCTGGCCGCCGCCGCGGCGCACGCGGGCCGGCGCGTGCTCGCCGTCGACGTCGACCCGCAATGGGCGCTGACCCGCCAGCTGGGGATTCAGGTCAACACAGAACAGGCGCCATTCAGCATCGCCGATGTGCTCGCCGCCCGGATCGACGCCGGGGACATCCGAATCACGCACGAAGAAGGCTTCGACGTTCTGCCAGGATCTCGGGATCTGCGGGGAATCGAGATGGCGCTCGTGGGGGAGGTCGCACGGGAAACGCGTCTCGGGCAGGCACTCGCCGACCTCCAAGACGACTACGAGCTCGTTGTCATCGATACGCCTCCGAATCTCGGGATGCTCACCGTCAACGCGCTCGTACCGGCGGACATCGTCGTCGCACCCGTCGCCGCCGACGACGAAGGCGCTGTACAAGGGCTCGCCGAGCTTCGCGCGACCATCTCCAAGCTCGCTCCATTACGCGGCGGGCGAGACGGTCCCGAGCTGCGGGTGATCGTCACCCGCTGGGACGGCCGGTTGCGAATGACGACTGTCGTCGAGGACGCGATCGCCGCGCTCGATCTACCCATCTCCGCACGAATCCCGGCGCGCGTCGCGGTCAAGCACGCCAGCATCTTCCGGCGGAGCGTCCGCGCGATGGCGCCAGACAGCGGGCCCGCCATCGCCTACCACGAACTCGCGCACCAGCTCCTCGCCGCTGCACCGACCCGATGAGCAAGCTCCCCGCCCTCACACCCGATGACCCTCTGCGCGCCGTCCCCGCGCCACAACCCGAGAAGCGCGCGAGCACGGAAGACGGAGGGGACACGTCGGCGCCGAGGCGGCGACGTGCGACACGTCGTCCGCCGTCAACGTCTGTGCCCGGCGCCAAGCGCATAGCGCCGGAAGCGTCGCCGCGGGAGGAGTGGACCGGTGCGACCGACGTGACCACCTTCCGGCTTCCAGCTGAAGTACTCCAGGCCCTGCACGAAGGCTCTCGCGAGCTTGGCGTCGCGAAGGGCATGACCGTCGCGGCCGCGCTCCTGGAGCTGCTCCAGCGCCCCGACGACGAGGTCGTCGAACTCGTCGAGAGGACCCAGCAGCGCTACGACAGCGCTCGCCGCCGCGCCCGTCGCACCGCCGCCTGAACCCGGACGACTAAGCGGCTGGGGCGGAGCTCTCGGCGCTTCGCGCGCGCAGGAAGTGCATGCCGTCGCGCTCGACCAACTCGATCGACCGAAACCGCTCGTCGACGGCCACGACTCGGCGCGCGGCCGCAGTCAGCGCGGCTCGGTTGTCTCTGTCGCGGGCGGCCTGCAGATTCATCGCGGCGAAGAAGTCGCCAGACACCGCGATCATCAGCTCGGTCTCGTCGGGCAAACCCGTAGGTTCGAACTCACCCAGGCGGGCGCTCAGCTCATACCAGAGCCGTTTCGCCGCGCCACTTAGCTGGCGTTGTGTGCGCCAGTTCAAGACGACACCCTCATCGAGAAGGCGATCGACGAGCCACGGAGCAAAGGTCACCTCAACGCTCTCGCCGCGGAGCGCGCCGACCACCGCTTGGCTGCCGTCTCCGTCTCGGAGCAGTTCGACTTCCTCGTGGTCATCAATGCGCTCGAGGATGTGAACCTTCGAGTGGAGCTTGCGCATCGTGCCCCCCTCCTGGTCAATGTCGATCGAGCGGAACGTCAACACGACCGCGTGGAGGTTGTCGAGGGCCTCGCGCATCAGCTGCCGGTACCGCCCGCTCGGAGTCCATCGGCGCCGCCCGTCGCCGTAAAGATTGCGCCCGACTGCGTACCACGTGAATCGCACCTTTCCGTCCAAAGGGCACCCGTGGTCGAACCATTCCTGGGTCAGCCACGTCAGGACGTCGAGCTCCGGCTCGCCCAGCGGCGCCCGGTCAGCCCGGGCGATCGACCCGAGGACATCGCGTCGCTGCACCCGTTTGCGCTGCTGGCGACCGCCCAGCTGCCACAGCGGTGAGCGCGCGAGGCTTCGTTCAATCCGGCCTTCCGGTCGAGGTTCAGACAGCATGATCGCTTGGCAAGCCTAGGACGCGGCCCGGACAGCTCGCGCGAGATCAGATGCCCCGTACGCGCGAGTCCAGGTGCCCCGTACGCGCGAGTCCAGGTGCCCCGTACGCGCGAGTCCAGGTGCCCCGTTCGGCAGGCGCTAGCCACGGACCGAGTGGGCTTCCGCCCGCTCCGCAAAGCGCGAGTCCACGTGCCCCGTTGCGAGTCCAGGTGCCCCCTTGGCGCGAGTCCAGGTGCCCCGTTGCGAGTCCAGGTGCCCCGTTTTGGTTCTCGATCTATCCGCTGGGCTGCTCACGATGCGGGGTCATGCTCATCCGCTTCTACAGAGCGTGCCAGCTTGGGCTGGCTCGCTGCTTCGCGGGACTGCTGACGAGGGCGCCCCTGACTTAGCACACAAGCCGTGCTCAGCGGCCCTTAACGACCGAAGACCGAGTTGGCCCTCGATCTTCGTGAAGTCTGGGTCGGTCCCCATAGCGCCAGCGCGAACTAGACAGGAACCCTCTGTGAACTAGAGGTAGAACTGTAGCGCCCGGTCGGACGGAACCGACCTCGGGCGCGGTCGATCGATGCCTTGACGGCTCTCGGCTGCTCTCTCGCGACTGTCGCCGCGAGCGCCGCGTTCTGCGGCGTTGGCGGTGGCAGTCACCACACCTGCTCGATCGCGGTACGGACCGCGAGCTGCGTCGCGGCGCGCGTTTCGCCATCCCGCAACGCTCCCCCACCAACCGCTCGGCGTCGAGATCCTCGCCGCGATCAAGCACGCGCGTGCCCGGGGCGAGCGACTGCACGAGTGGGACGCGCGTCTGGAGACTTCCGCGATCGCGGTGCTCGCTTACCTGTGGCGGCGGGGGAGAGGGGAGAAGTGGGCCGGCTGCCAGGGCTCGGCGCGGTACGGCTGCTCGCTCGCGCAGCTCGTGATCGGCCTGGCGCCGATCATGGGGTGGCGCGGAATCCCCGCGCGCGGCGACGAGCAGGCTGTCGCGCGGTTCGTCAAGCGCCATCGCAAGAGCGTGCAGCGATGGCTGCACTGGCTCGAGCTCGCAGGCCTCGTCTCCCACACCCCGCAACAGGACGAGGAGGGCTTCTGGTGGCGCACAATCATCGAGTTGCACCCCGTCCCGCAGCTACCAACGGAGCTGCTCCAGGAGGCGGTTGACCGCCGCGCTGGCTGGACAACGCGTGAGCGTCGCAGAGACGCCCGTGGACGCGCCCGGAACCTCACAGCCATCCTGCGGCGCGCGCGGCTCACCAAGGCGCAGCGACGCTCACGGGGCATCACCCGCCGGCGGGAGCTGGCGGCTCACGCCGAGCGTCAGCGGGTGCGTGCGGCGGTTGCGCAGAGCATCGCTGACGCAGCTGAGACACATGTGACGCATCCCTTTGGAGCCTCGACTACGTCTCGGAGTTCTCTAGAAGATATTTCACAAGATGAAACGCCCAATAGAGGACTGACGGGCGCGCGCGCACCGATCTTCGTAATCGCTACCGCCCCGCAAACGTCAACAACAGGCAGCGAGAAGAACGAGCCCCGAATGGGGGAGGAACTTCGCTGGGCTGTCTACAACGAGGTCAAGGGCCATCGGTTTGAGCGAAGCGACGAGGAGTGGGCGTCGTTCCTGCGCTCGCCGGAACAGCGCCTGGAGCAGCTGCTCGCCTGGCCGGAGACCAAGCAGCTCCCGAGATGGCGGTTGATCGAGGCGTGGACCGTCGCCACACACGGCCCATACATGGCCGTAGCGGGAGGTTTCCGGCTGGCGTTCTGGTCAGAGCAAAACGAGCATCACGGGCCGCGGCTGGAGCGGGCGCTGGCGCGCTACAAGCGCTACGCCGATGCCCGGCCGGCCGAGTGGCCGGCCGGGGCGATCGCGGGCTTCGCGACCTTCCTGGCCGCCGCGACGCCACGGCAGGAGGGTCCGGAGCACGGGATGGCCTACGACGTCGCCCGCTTCAACGAGCTGACCAAACGAATGAGCGCCTACGCCCACTACCACCGGGAGGATCACCTAGACCGGGCGCAGGCCCGCGCCGCTCGGCGGGCCCGGGTGCAGGAGCTCGCCGAGCAGCTCAACCTGTCGCTCGCGTTCCGGATCGCGGATGGCAGCCCCGGCGTGCGGCTACGCACGGCCCGGGAACTGCTGGACTCAGAGCACCCCAACCACCAGGCCGCCGGCCGAGCCATGTACGCGGCGGCGATCGACGAGCAGCGGCTCGCTGAGCGCGACCAGCGGCTGCTCGCCGGCGAGCACCCCGGCCTCAGCGACCAGCGGTACCTTTCGGCGTGCCGGCACGCCGAAAGGTGGGGGCTGCCGCAGCCGCCCGCCAGGCGACGGGCTGCCTAACCCGGTGGCTGCTCCCAGACACGCTCGGCGCGCTCCAGCGCGCGCTCGTCGACCTCGACCCGGATGTCGTCACGGCCGAGCAGCCCGGCGAGGAGCTCCCGCAGCTGCATCGCGTGATCGAGCAGGCACCCGCGGGCGTGCGTCGAGCCGGCCAGGTGCAGCGTCCGCTGCTCAAACCCGACGGGACGGGTCGCGAGGCACATGTGCGACGCGGCGGTCTCGCCGGCCAGCTCGGAGAGATAGCTCGAAGCGAGCGCCAGCTGCCGGCTGGGAACGACCGTGGTGACGGCGACGACGTACGCGCCGGCGCCGATGATTTCGGTCTCACATCGCTCCCGCCATCCCTCAGCGGAGATCTCCACACCCTCAAGCTCGAGCCTCATAACGGCACATCCTGCCGCGAACCGCTGACGACCCGCCAGGCCAACGGCAAAGATCCGCCGGCCTGCGGCGGGAATCACCTCGGGTCGGTCGGGGATGAACAGACCTTCGAGCATGGCTTGGCTTGTCGGGCCGCAAGCAGATGAAGTCCCCGCCGGGCAACGCGCCGCAGCACGGAGGGGGGGACGGCTGACGCCCGGAAGGTGAGCGGAGCGCCGCCCGGCGGTACAGCGAGAGTCCGGTTCATCTGCTGTGACAGCCCGCCTGCGCCGGCGCCGTCTCTCGGCCATGTTCACCCCGACCGACGGAGGTTTTTCAATGGGAAACACGGCAGCACAGCCCGCCGGGATCAGCCAGACCCGCGCGCAGATCCCCTGCGTCGCCAGCCTCAAGCACGACGCCGAACGGCTCCCGCGGATGTGGGCGATGACCCCCGCCCAGCGCCTGCAGGCCGCGCAGAAAGGCCGTCTCACCCTCGGCGAGATGCTCCGCTGGGCGAGCCGCGCACCACGCGAGGTGCCCCTGGTCGACGGCGAGTTCTTCTTCATCACCGCCCTGGCCGAATAGATGCGTGTAGGGAACGAGAATAGAGGAGCAATGCGCAACATAAATGAGCACTGCGTGAGGCCTCTCAGTAGTAACGGCGCGATTTTGTCCGGTTTACGTTTAGACGCGGTTCGCGCCGGCTGAATGGCCCAGGCGCAGACGGGCCGCTGTCGGTGTCCGTGTTAGACGCGGGCGGATCCGAGTCCTTCTCGGACGCCGAGCAGCGCATTAGACGCGGTTGATTGCCACGATCACCGCGTCTAAGCAGAATTAGACGCGGCGCGATCGGTCCTGCTGTTCGGTCCCTGCGCCCGCGAGCACCTCAAGCAGCGCCCCAACGCTGTTGCGGGCGCTCGGGTCGGGGATCGGGAGGTCGGTGTTGATCGCGTACTGGTTTCGCTGTCCGATCCGCTCGCGGGTGATGTAGCCGGCGGCGGCGAGCTCGGTGACGATGCGATGCGCGGCGCGTTCGGTGATCCCGATCCGGTCGCCGATGTCGCGCTGGCGACTGCCGGGGTTCTCGGCGATGGCGAGTAGCGCGCGGGCGTAGCTGGTCAGAAAGCCCCACTCAGGCGTAGTGTTCGCGATCATCATGACAACTTTATCTTATCCGGTACCAATCTTCGTGTTATGATCTTCGGACATCACGTATCGGGAAGCATCCCCGTACGACTTCGTGAGCGGACCCGTTGAAGATCCCCTCGCTCAAATCTGAGGAGATCTAGCAATGCCCGCCAACACGCTCCCCCGCCCGCCGTCCTCCCAACGCGCAACTGAAAGCGGAAAGCTTCGAGCGAGGGTGTGGTGCGTGGGACTGCTGGCCCTCGGCTGCTCCGCGGCGCTGGCGCTGGCCGCGGGTGACGCGCTCGCCGCGCAGCTGCCGGTTTCCCTCGGCAAGGCCGGCAGCTTCGCGGCGCTCGGGGGTCAGACGGTCACGAGTACCGGCCTCACGACGCTCAACGGCGACCTCGGGGTCAGCCCGGGCTCGTCGCTGACGGGCTTTCCGCCCGGCAAGGTCAACGGGACGATCCACGCGACTGACCCGGTCGCAAGCCAGGCGCAGGCCGATCTCACGACCGCCTACAACGACGCCGCCGGGCGCCAGCCGCCCCAAGCGCTGCCCGCCGACGTTGGCGGGCAGACGCTCGCCCCCGGCGTCTACAAGACCGGCGCCACGCCCGCGCTCGGGCTGACCGGCACGCTCACGCTCGATGCCCAGGGCGACTCCAACGCCGTGTTCGTGATCCAGGTCGGCTCCGCGCTGACCACCGCGGTCAACAGCCACGTGAACCTGATCGGCGGCGCGCAGGCCGCCAACGTGTTCTGGCAGATCGGCAGCTCCGCGACGCTCGGAACGTCCTCAACATTTGCCGGCACGATCCTCGCGCTGACGTCGATCTCGATCGACTCCGGCGTCACGCTGAACGGCCGTGCGCTGGCACGCAACGGCGCCGTCACGCTGATCGACGACACGATCAACGCCGGCACCGTCATCGACCGCACCCCCCCGGTATTCGGCGAGATCTCGGGATCGTTGTATGACCACCGCAATCAAACCGCCGACCATCGCCAGGAAGGACTCTACGCGTCAAGCTACCACCTCACCGTGCCGGCAACGGATTCCCAGTCCGGGGTGCAGAGCATTGCGGTTCAGCTGCAGACGACGACCGGCGCATTCGTCGCCAACCTCGCGTCCGTCAATCAGACCGACAGTGCACCTGGCGCCGGGCTCACGCTCGACAGCGACCTCAAGATTCCCCCGACCGTGGCTGACGGCAACTATGACATCGTTGCGACCGCAACAGACCGAGCCGGCAACGCGCAGACCCAAAGGTTCACGGTCACCCTCGCCCGCGTGGGGGACATTTATCACGCTACACTGCTGAGCGGCGATCCATCGTCCGGTGGTCAACCGGGCCGCCAGGAATGGTTTGAGTATGGGACCCAGAACGCAAGGGCCGTAGCCTCCGACTCAATCAAGACGCGCTCGAACGTCCCCTGTGGGTTCGGCATCCTCCCCCTACAAACCTGCGCCCAGGTTCGGGACGAGAATCCAACCGCCGTGAGCTTCTCCGCGATTACGGGTGCGAGCGCTACTGATCCGCGGATCGCCGATGTCACGCAGCTGTACGGCAGCGCTCTCCTGAGAGGAGCGACGTATGCCAGCCAGGCCAGCCTGACCGGTGTCCTGCAGCCCTGGCAGCACGCGCCTCCGGCACACGGCCTCTTCGCGGACAAGTACACCGGGACAGGCTCAGGCGGCCTGACCGCGACGATTTGGATCGATCACACCACCCAGCTCCCCGTACAGATCGACGCCAAGCAGTCCGACGGGACCACGAGCACCAGCTATGTCGACTACGACGTCGCTCGCAAGCTCGCCTCGCAGGAGCCCGCCGATCTCTTCGCCGTCGCTCCCCCGAGCCCGGCGAGCATGACCCAGACGCAAACCTACACCGGCGCCGCAGCACCCGGCTCGATCCACGATCTTGCGACTAACAGCAACTTCCTCTCCTACTTCCTCGGCAACACGCCGGCGCTGGGCTCACGCAACCTCTGCCTCGCCACGTCCGACATCGTGAACGAGACCTACGACGCATCAGACAACCAAGCCACGCCGACAGGCCCGTCAACGGTTAGCAACAGCTACTACGCCAACGGCTCCGGCTCGTGCATCCCCGGCTCCGGTCAGCTGTCCGACGCCCCGCTGCTCGTCGCGACGACAACCCGGGCAAGCCAGACGGCCCAGGCCTGGCGCGGTGCTATCCAAGCGGGCGCGCGCGCAATCAAGTCAAACCCCACCGACGAGAGCTATGCGCGCGGCGGAGTCATCTCCGTCTCCGTCGCCGGCGTGCAGCGGACCGCCTACCTGATCCCGCTGGACGACAAGCGAGAGGGATTCGTCGTCGACATCGGCAACACCACCGTGCAAGTACTCGGGACCTTCGCGAAAGCGGACGTTTCGGCCCTGCTAACCGCTCTCGTCACCCACTGAGGTTCTCATGCATCGCAAGCTTCACCATATTCTGCCCACCCTCACCCTGGCGGCGGTGGTTGGCGTATGCGCTGCTCCAGCGGACGCCCACTTCAGCGTCCATCGAGGCGGCAAGCTCTTCTACTTCGACGGTCACGCCTACAACGATCAAGGCACCTCGAAAATCGGTGATCCGACCGATATCACCTTCACGCAGAACCGCGCCGCGACGCAAAAGGCTACCCTCAGGAACATCAACGGCGCGTTCGCATCCCACTGGACCGGGCCGAACAAGATGAGCTCGTCATCATGCACAAGCTTCTCTGACAATGAGTACATCGCGTGGCGGGCGTTTCGCAAGTACAACGGCGCGAACGCTAAGAGGGTGACCGTCCAGGACGACAACATCCTCAACGGATCCGTTGCGTCGGCGACGCCATGTGACGACGAATATCACATTCGCTTTTGGACCGACCACACGCATCAGCAGATCGCGAGGGGGTCAGACCCGCATGGCTCTCTCGATCAATGGCTGCTTGGCGGCGTGCACCACGAGAGCAGAGACTTCCCGTTCGGCTCGCACTACATCGACCGGCCGTGGGATCAGGTCCGGGACGAAGTCCTCAGGTACATGGGGACCTACTACTGTCATCGTCGACACTTCCGATACGACCCCGCGTCGTACGGGAACTCTGGAACCAAGGACCACTCGTACTTCCACGATGGCTGGATTGGCGAGATCTCGCTCCAGGCCGTGGCCCAGGGATGCTAGACCACGAGGGTGCTAGACGTGGGCGCATCGCGCTCAGTGCTAGCGACGCTGCGAACGACCGCCGTCGAGCCGTAACAGCCACGTCGTCGTGAGCGCGCAACTCTACATCGCGAACGTGAGCATACCGCTCTACGCCGCGATCATGATCGCGCTCGCAGCAGCCGGCTTCCTCGCCGGGCGATGGCTGCTGATCCTCGCGGTGCTTGCGCTCTGGGTGATCGGGCTGGCGATCGCCGCGCTCGCCGGCGCGTTTCACCACACCACCGAAGACAGCAGCGTCGGGGTGTTCTACTTTGCAGCGTTTCCCACGCTGCTATGGGTCGTTGCGTTCACGCTCGGTACCGTCGTGCGGCGAATGATCCGATGGACCTCTCGCCTGCGTCACCACCGGTCGGATACGCGCACTTCCATCACGCGCTAGCGAGCGTTCAAGTTCTCCCTCGGCGGCCCTTCTTCGTGCCGGTGCATCTCAAGGCGCCCTACCGAGGACAAAGGCTCGTCGCCACGGTGCCACTCAGTACGGTAGGGGTCGAGTACTTGGATCAGCGTCCCGTAGCACACCAGGTGCTGAGTATCGTGGCCGCGCCCGCGCCGTTTCGCGATCGGCTGCTCAGGGCGCTGGGCGCGGTCCAGTTGACGAGCGAGCAGGCGGTCCCGCCCGCCGGGAAGCTTGGGGCCTACGTGTCCGGCGAGCACCTGTACGTCGCGGAGCGAGACCAGGCGGGACTGCCTCTGTTCTGGCAAATCGACGGGCCGGTCACCCGAACGAACATGATCCTGTTCCTGACTGACCCGATCACGTTCGGTCCAGACGCGCAAGGGATCCAGCCGCGCGAGTAGGGGCACCGGCAGCGCCAACGGAGGTTGTGCGGAAGTTCGTAGAAGTTTGAGGCGGTCCTCCCGGCCGTCCGCTCCGGTTGCGAGCGTTCCGAGGTTCCAGTAGCAGACGCGCGGTTCCTACTGGAACCTCAGGCCGGAACCTGTACAGCACCGGCTTGCGAGGCGGGTTCGGGGATTGCCTCACCGCGCTCGCGCATGACCTCTAGGTGGGCGGGGATCGCGTCGGCGATTAGCGTCTCGACCGCGGCGCGGGTCTCGCCGGCGGCGACACAGCCGGGCAGGTCGGGCACCCAGGCCCCCCAGCTCGTCGGTCCATGCTCGTAGATCACCGCGTACTCGGTCATCGCACGGTGGATCATCGCAGCTCCTCTGCGGTCAATCCTGACTGTCGCCGGATCGACGCCAGCGTCCCGGCGGGAAGGTCGACGCTCGGATTGCCGGCCACGGTGACAGTGCCGGGCTTGGCCGGGTGCGTGAGGATGCGGTGGCTGCCGCGCTGACGGGCGATCGTCCACCCGTCCTCGGCCAGCACCCGGAGCACCTGACGGACCTTCACCCGCCGGCACAGTTCGCGTGACGGAACACCTGGCCGCGTGGCCCGAACCCGGCCGGCTGCAGCGTCCGCTCATCACCGCGGCCGCAGATGATGCACGCCAGCCCGTCGAGTTGAATGTCGTTAAGCCCGTCGCCGTCGACGTCGGGCAGCTCCTCGGCCGAGGGGCCGAGCGGCAGGTGGTTCTCGGCCCGTAGGGCCTCATACAGAGCGGTCTTGCTGACGCCGATCTCGTCGGCGATCTCTCGGACTGACATGCCTTCCGCTTGCAGGGCCAGGGCTGAGACGAGCTTGGCGGGGGTGACGACGCGCTGACGGCCAAGCTCGGCGCCGCGGCGACGGGCGGCCTGGAGCCCGGCGCGGGTGCGCTCTGAGATCAGTGAGCGCTCAAACTCGGCGATCGCGCCGAAGATGTGGAACGTCAGGGTGCCGGCGGGCGTCGTCGTGTCGATCCCGTCGGTCAGGGATCGCAGCTCGATCTCGCGGGTCTGAAGCTGATCTACGACGTCGAGCAGCTGGCGCAGGGACCGGCCGAGGCGATCGAGGCGCCAGATCACGAGCGTGTCGCCGGCGCGGAGGTAGTCGAGGCAGGCGGCCAGCTCTGGCCGTTCGACTTTGGCGCCCTTGGCGTTCTCCGCGCAGCCGGAGGCGTTCTCAGTGAAGATCCGGTCACAGCCCGCGGCCGCGAGCGCGTCGAGCTGGAGGGCGGGATCCTGGTCGGCGGTCGAGACGCGCGCATAGCCGACCACACTCATATGCCGGCCTCGTCGATCGCGCGGAGCGCCGGCAGGTCGTCGCGGCGCTGTTTGGCCAGCGCGTGGAGCGCGTCGGCGGCGCCCTCCAGCATGGCCGCCATGTGTTCGGCGCCGGCGGCCGAGCTGGCCGCCTCCTCGAGCAGGTAGGAGAAGCGATCGAGCAGCACAAAGCTGTCGTGGTCGTACTGCTGGTGAAAGCCGGCCTCATAGACCATCTGGAGTTCTGGCCGCTTGAACCGATCGGCCGAAGGTGTGGGCTTCATCCCCTAAGTGTCCGCGCACCGTCGGACGGAACCTTTGACGGACATGAGGTTTTCCGGACACTCGTTGCGCTGTTTAAGACGGCCTGGCGGCCGCCAGCCGGACAAGATGGGGGAAGCCCGACAGACGGTCGTTACCCGGACACCACACCCCGCCGCCTTTGTCGGTCCTATAATTCAGGGTGTGGATCTAGCCTGGACGCGATCGAGCCGGCGTCACCGGATCGGCCGCGCGCACGCCCGGCATGTCATCGACTCGGCCACACCCACCCCAATCACCACGGCCGACGGCAGCCAAGCGCTGCTGTGGGTCGGCCCGGACGATCGCGGGCTGGAGCTGGAGATCGTCGCCGTGATCCTGCCCGACGTGCACCTGGTGATCCACGTGATGCCCACAGCGCTGAGAGGAGGCAAGACATGACCGAATACACCGACCGCGGAACGATCGACCTAGACGAGACGGACGTGCGGCTGCCTGACGGCAGTCGGCTTACCGAAACGCGCGCCGAGCAGCTGGCCGGCGAGGTTCTGGAGCGCGCCGGGCGCGGCCGCCCGTCGCTGACAGAACCGGGCGTACGGTCCCCGCAGCTGCGCCTCAGCGTCCCCGCTGAGCTGCGCTCCCGCCTGGACCGGCGCGCCGCTGCTGAGCACCGCAGCGTCTCAACCGTCGTGCGGGAGGCGCTGGAGCACTACCTGGCCTGACTCTCACCAGCCGCGCTCCCCGCGCTGCCGTTGCACCAACTCAGAGGCGGCCGTCGGGTGCTATCGGCAGCACTGGACCAGCACCGTCGAGGGGGTTGTTGCGGTGAACCCTCGGCGGGGGCGGCTAGCCGTGGGCACTGGCTTCGACGGGCGGCCACGTCGACCGTGATGGAACCGCCGGGCACAGCCGCTGCGAAGGAATGGCGCAAACCGTTCCTAGGCACTGAGCAGTAGTGAGTCTTGCTCTGTGGGCGACCCCGAACGGTCTTGGGCCGCCTGGATGGGTGGCCTGATCCGTTCGGCCTTCACGGTCTTCTGACCCAGGCGGGTCTGCCGTTCGGCCTCGTGGGGGGACACGAATCCTGGGGTGCCGGTCCTCGGGTGTGGCGGGCGGGTAGCTCTCCCACGCGAATCCTCTGGTTCGCGTGGGGCACACCTCGTCCTAGCCCGGTAACCGTGGGCACGTCTGCCGATCACCACCGCCGCCGCGTGATGCACCTGCGGCCTCGGGGCGGTCGGGGAAGTCTGGTTCTGCAACGGGGTGAGCCAGTGCTCACGGCCCCACCGACTGGTATAGGCAGGGTCGACGACGATCACCGCAAGCCCGGCATTGCACGTCATTTGGGCGAGTCGGTCGCGGAACCTGGCGGTTGGGATACCGGCCACGAGCCGCCGGAAGTTCTTGCCGCGCTTGCCTCGGGCAGGGCGGCGGCCGCGGTTCTCTCGCCCTTGCTCGCGCGCGTCAGCGAAGTTGAGGTTCTCAATCACGATCGCCAGGCAGTGGTGCGCGGCGGCGAGGCGGATCAGTTCCGAGATTGCCGCCCTGACCCTCCCGTCACGCTGGGACGCTGGCAGTCCCGCGAGCGCGAGCGGAATCGTGACTGGGGGCCCGACCGGGTTCCCGTCCGGTGTCACAGCCCACGCGGCCAGGTGGTCGTGGTTCAGGTCCACAGCCAGCACTGGCCGCTCTCGCAACATGCCAAGGGTGGGCGGCGGCCCCGGAGCGATCCGCCATGACGCGTCGATGTACCAGCGTCCGCGCTCGGCGTTGTGAGTGATGTCGTAACGGACCGCCCCTGACTGTGCCTGGGCGGCCACCTCGTCCCCACGATGCGGCCACTGAACGGGCTGCGAGAGCCGGTAGCGGCCGTGCGGCCGGTTCGCGAGATAAGCGAGCGGCGCTGGGAGCTTAAGCTCAACCCATCGCTCGGTTGGGTGCCAGCGGATCGTTTGGTTCCCCCACAGCGCATCAGTCTCGCCGTCAGCGGTGATGAACCAGCGCTCGGACTCCCAACGCTCACGCCACTGCGCTTCGGTCAGCTTTGCCGCGTCGAGGTTGTGACGGACCCTTGCGAGCCTTCGACCACCGCGGCACACGCTCACCCGCCCGGTTTGGAGACGGGCCTCGACCTCAGCCAGCCGGGCGCGGAGTCGTCCGACTCGCTGCTGCTTCGCCCATCGCTCTGCTTGTGAGGCGTACCCGTGCTGGGGGCCCTGCTTCTCCCCGACCGGCACTGCGAGGCGCTGGTCGATCCGGCGCACACGCGCGCGCAAGCTTCGCGCCTCCGCGATCAGGTTGCGCTCACCAAGATTCCACGCATCGTCCGACGTGCGCGTGATCGCCCCCGCCCACCGCGACGACGCTCCGCCGGTGAGTTCCTGCTTGCGCTGCTGGCGTGACCGCGCGCGGCCCGGCCCGGTCAACCGGCGCTGCGCACACCGGGCCGCCAGATCACCGGACATGAGCATCCCGAGATACACCCCCAACGCCCGCAACACCAGATCGTCCCGATCGTCCGCAGCGATACGAGTACGGACCCGGGCGCCAGCCGGGGCCGCTGCCACGAACGGCTCGGCGATCTGCCGAAGGCTGCTCACTCGAACTCCTCCTCGGTGGAGCGCCACACAACCTCGCCGGTAACGCCGAAGCTGCCGGTCGTGTACCGGAAGCTCTCACGAGCTCGACCGCGCCGCTTGAAGCGTGGAAACCCAACCCGAGCGCCCTGGCGCTCGCCTCGCCGCGACTTCGACCACGCATCCAGCCCGGCCGCCAGCGTCCACGGCACCACCACCGACCGCGTGAGCCGCTCGACCTCGTCATCTGGCAGCTGCTCGCTCAGCGCCGCGCGACGGACCCGCTCGCGCTGATCCAGGCGCGCCTTGACCGCACGCTCCTGCGCCGGCGTCGGATCAAGCGCGAACTTGTACGCCTGCGTGACCAGCATCGCCTAGCCCGCAGCCTCGGCCTGGCCGTCAGTGCTGGCGGGGGGTTGGTAGCGGGTGTCGATCCACCATGCCTTGCGATCGGGGTCGCGGGAGTAGACGTCCACGTTGTAGGTGCCGTGCTGGCGGCGCTGGTCGCGCGCGTGCTGGGTTGTGAGGTCGCCGCGGGCGCGTAGCCGTGTGACTGGATCGGAGAGGCGGATCGCGCGGGCGATGGCCTCGGCCTTGCGTCGCGGCAGTCCAGCCCGGCCGCCGACAGTTGCGATCTCTGACGGATGCTCGAGCATCCAGTCGCGCAGTCGGTCCATAGGTCCAGCATCAGCACTAGCACTTCGATAGCGACCCTCGCTTGGCCGCCACTCCTTCACTTCGCCAAACGCAACATCTACACCAGCAGCAGGATCAGACCGTCGCCTCTTTGCCTTCGGTGTTTCATCAGCCATAGTCACAGTCTCCCACGCTCAACGGACAGACCGCACCGTAGCATGACGCTCACCACGCAAAGCGCCATCGACCAGCGACTACAAACATCAACGGCAACGACGCAGCACGTATGCTAACTGTGTTAGCGCTGCTTCTGTCGCCCGGTGGTGCTGTTAATCTCCTGCGTAATGCCGACGGGCTGGCAACCGAAGCACGGCGCCGGAGGCGACTTGCGCGCCTACCTGGAGAAGGAGAGGTCCTCGCTTGAGGGCTACTACCTGGCGGGGGAGGCCGACGGTGTGGCTGACCGGCATGTGGTGAGTGTGAGCGGGGAGCGGTCAGAGTCGGTGTTGCGCGCTGAGGGGTTCGATGCTTGGATCGGGGGCGTTGACCCGGTGACGGGCGAGCAGCGGGGGCAGCTGAGGCAGCAGCGGTCTGTTGATGGTCGGGCGCAGACGACGGCGTATGAGCACATCGTGGCGGCGCCGAAGTCGCTGTCTGTGTTGGCGGCGGTTGATCGGAGTTTCGCGCCGGTGCTGCGGGACGCTCAGGAGCGTCAGGTGCGGCAGATCGAGCGGGCTTTGACGGAGCAGGCGGTGGTTCGGCGGACGGTTGACGGGCGGCAGGTGCAGGTGCCGGTTGCGCGGCTGGAGTTCGCGGCGGCGTGGCATAGCTACTCGCGGGCTGGTGATCCGCACGCTCACGCGCACCTGTTCGTCAACGCGAAGGCGCAGACCGAGGATGGCCGCTGGTACGCGGTTGACGGCAAGCATTTGATGCAGGCGCTGAACCGCGTAACGAACAGCGTCGAGCTGGCGGGGCTGACGAGCGACCGTCAGCTGCAGGAGGCGGTCGCCGCCCGAGGGTTCGGGCCGCTCGATGAGCGGGGGCGAATCGCCGAGCTGGAGCCTTACTGCAGGGAGCTGTCGGCACGTCAAAGGCAGATCGAGAAGCACCGCGAGGGTTTCCGGCGCGAGTGGGAGCGCACCCATCCCGGCCAGACGCCAGGCCCCGAGCTGATGCGCAGCATCGACGGGCGCGCGTGGGCGATCGAGCGGGCCGCAAAGGATCAGGCGCTTACGCCGGAGACGGTTCGGAACTACACGCGGGGAAAGCTTGCCGAGCAGGGTCTAGACCTGGAGAAGGCGCGGCCCGCGATCGAGCACGCGCACGTTGAGAGACCGGAGACCGACGGGCTGGCGCGCGCGGCTGTGCGCCGGCTGGGCGCACAGCGGGCCACGTGGTCGGCCTATGACGTCCGTGCTGCGGTCGGTGTTGAGATCGCAGCGACCGGCTGGACTGGAGACGAGCAGGATCTGCACGACTTGCTCGACGAGGCGGCGGGGCACGCGAACACGGCCTATTGCCGGTCGGTGCTCAGCGATGAGGAGCAGGCCGCGGTGAAGCTCCAGACGCCGACACTGACCAGCGACCGGGTGCTGGCCGTCGAGCGGGAGTACGTCGACAGGCTTGTCGCTCGCGCCGATGCGGGCGGCGAGCGCGCCTACGGGCTCGGTGAGGAGATCACCGGGGGGTTGTCGGTGGAGCAGCGGCAGGCGGTCGAGTTGCTGGCCGGCGATCACCGCATGGCGGTGATCGAGGGCGCGGCGGGGAGCGGCAAGACTTTCATGCTCGCGCGCGCTAAGACGGTGCTGGAGGGGCAGGGGCGTGAGCTGCGGGTAGTGGCTCCGTCGAGGGTCGCCGCGCACGTCGCCGGCGAGGAGCTGGAGGCGCAGACCGACACCGTTCATGGGCTGCTGTATGCGCACGGCGTGCGCTGGGATGAGGAAGCGAACTGGCGGCGGCTGGAGGTCGGCGAGCGGGAGCTTCTGCCGAGCGGACACGAGCGTGTTTATCGGGGCGTGCCGGCGGAGGCGCGGCTGGCCGGGCGGACGCGGCTCGTCGTCGATGAGGCTGGGATGCTCGGCCAGGATGAAGCGCTGTGGCTGGCGCGGATCGCGGATGAGGGCGACGTGGATCTCGCCTACGTCGGCGATCGCCGCCAGCTGGCCGCGGTCGGCCGGTCGGGCGCCTATGACCTTGCGGCCAACACGGCCGCGGACGGCGCCTACAGCGAGCTGGTGGATCCGCAGCGGTTCAAGGTCCGGGACCAGGCCACGGGTGAGATCCGCCGGGATGATGAGTTCGCGGAGCTGATGCGTGCGCAGCGGGTCGGCGAGGACCCGGGCCGCGTCTTTGACGAGCTGCAGCGCCGCGGCCAGATCGTGCTCGTCGAGGACCGCGATCAGGCGGTGCAGCAGATCGCCGAGCAGGCTGCCAACCGTCGGACCGAGGATCTAGAGGCCGGGCGGTCGGGGCCGTCGCACATCGTGCCGGTGGCGACTAACGCAGACGCCGGCGAGATCAACACGGCAACCCGTGAGCAGCTGGTCGCCGGCGGCCTCGTCGACGACCAGCGGGTGGTGCTCAACAGTGCCGGGGACCGGATCGGCGCCGGCGACGTGATCGTCACGCGCCAGAACCAGACCGGCCGGGAGACTGGACAGGTCGTGATGAACCGCCAGGTGCATACCGTCGAGGGCGTGCAGGACGGCGCGCTGCGCGTCCGCGGCACCGACGGAGAGCGGCGGACCCTGCGAGCGGATTACGTGGCCGGCCAGAGCGTTGATGGCAGGGAGACGCCGCGCGTGCAGCTCGCGTACGCGCAGACGACGCATGGCAGCCAGGGGATCACCGCCGACAGCGTGCAGCAGCTGCACAGCGAGCAGCTGGACGCCGCCGGCCTCTACGTCGGACTGACTCGCGGCCGGTATGAGCAGCAGCTGGTGATGGTCGCCGGCAGCGAGGCCCATGCGCGGGAGCAGTTCGTGGCCACCACTGGCCGGGACGCGCCGGCACTGACGATCCACAGGGCGCAGGAGCAGGCACGCGAGGAGCTCGCGCGCCAGGCCGAGGCGGCCGCGGAGCGCGAGCGTCGCGCCCAGGCCAGAGAGCAGCACGGCGCGGCCGGCCGCGCCGGCATCGGCGAGGACAAGGAGCGCGCGGAGCGGCCCGTGGTGCAGTTTGACCGGGAGGCGGAGCGGCAGCTGGTTGAGGCGCAGACGCCCGACAGGGTCGCTGAGACGCGGCTGTGGCTCGGGGAGCGCGCCGGACAGCTTCCGCAGGCTGAGGCGGATCGGAGCTGGGCGCGTGAGGCATCCACCGAGGAGCTGCAGCACGCCGCGGCGCAGGGTGTGCCAGGTCTTGACCGGCGGGGCACGCTGGAGATCCGCAGCTGGGAGGAGACGGCCGCCGAGGCGCGCCGCCAGCGGCAGGAGTACCAGGATCGGATCGAGGATCTACAACAGCAGCGGGAGCAGGCCGGTGGGTTCCGCGGCCGAGGCGAGCGTACCCGACTGGATGAGGAGATCGCCAAGCAGCAGATCGCCGTCGAGAAGTTCGCCCGGGAGGCTGAGCGGGCCGACAGTACCGTCGAGCAGCTGAACGACCGCCTCGGCGAGCAGGCCCCGGACAGGTGGCTGGAGCAGCACGCAGACGCTTGGGTGCACCGGCAGGAGGCTCAGCGTGAGCTCGAGGTCCGCCAGGAGCTGGAGATCCGCGAGGCCGGCGACATCGCCATCCAGGGCGAAACGCCGGAACACGTCCGGGAGCTGCTGGGCGACCGCGAGCAGGCCGGCACGGACACCGCGAGCTACGACCAGCTGACCCGCGACACTGAGCGCCACCGGATCACCCACGGCGTCGACGTCGAGGATCATGGCGCGCTCGGCCCTGACCGCCGCCGCCGCGGCGAGAAGGCGCCGGCGTATGAACAGTCCCGATCAGCGCTCGCGGGCCGTGCGGCTGACTACCGCGAGAGCAAAGGCATGGAGCGCTCCGATCAACTGGAGAAGGCCAGGCCGGCGGCGGCGATCGAGCGCAGCGACGCCGGCCATGGCATCGGCGACTAGCCCCAGAAGGGCCCGCAAGACCGCGAACCGCTCAAGCGCCGGCCGGGCGGTCGAGAGTTGGCGGCCAGGGCTAGGGCGACTGCGAGGCTGACCGCGGCGCCGGCCGCGAACAGCATCTCAGGCGGTGGGCACTGCGCGGTCTGCTCATGGATTCGTCTCCTTCGCTTCCGTGGGTTAGAAGCCGCGCCCGTCCAGGGCCGCGGTGATATCGCTGTCGGTGATCGTTTGGCGATCCTCGCTCGTGCGCTCAGGCATGGCCATGACCCGGTCTGCCTGGTGCTGCTTGGAGTCGTCGATGATCTGGCGGACGGTGCGGGCGTTCGCCCACCCCTTCGGCGGCTGGCGCAACGCCGAGGCGAGCCGCTGGCCCAAGACCTCGACGGCTGCGTCGGTCAGCACGTACTTGTCCTCGGCGGCCATCTTCCGGGCGATCTCGACGCAGGTAGCGGCGTCGTAATCGGGGAAGTTGATCGTGCGGGAGAACCGCGACCGCAAGCCGGGGTTCGTCTCCAAGAACTCGTCGATCTCGTCCTCGTAGCCCGCGATGATCACCGAGAGGTCGTGCCGGTGCGTTTCCATCTGCTCCAGAAGCTCGGCGACCGCCTCGTCCCCAAAGTCCTGCACGTTGTTCTTGCGCGCCAGGGCGTAGGCCTCGTCGATGAACAGCACCCCGCCCAGCGCGCTTTCGATGACCTCGCGGGTCTTGGTCGCGGTCTGGCCGATGTAGCCGGCGACCATGCCGGCACGGTTGGTCGACACGACCGTCGCGCGGGGCAGCCGGCCAAGCGCGAACAGGATCTCGGCCATCTGCTGGGCGATCGTGGTCTTGCCAGTGCCTGGCGGACCGGCGAACACGAAGTGCGCGCCAAAGGGGCTGACATTGAGCCCGTCCTCGCGGCGCTCCTCATCGAGTCGCGCCCGACGGGCGAAGGACCGGACCTGATCGGCGACGTTGCTGAGGCCGGGCAGCGCGTCGAGGTGCTCGAGCGCAGCCTGGAGCCGGTCGAGATCCACGCGCGCCTCAGGCGCCGCCGGCGCGGACTGCTGGCGCTCGGGCGCGTTCAGGATCTTGTCCCAGCGCGCATCCGTCGACGATGAGCTGCTGCCGTCAGACGCCGCGGCCGCGGCCGGCGCCGGTGGTGTGGGCGGCGCGTTGTTCGGGTCCAACGCCCACAGCGCCTCAGCCGCACACGTTTTGATCTGCTCGGAATTCAGCAGCGCCGCCGGCAGCGTCGCTAGGTACTGGTTCAGGCTGGAGAGGGGCTCCACGTGCGCGTTCCAGGCCTTTTGATCGGCGATGCCGCCCTCCAGCGGCACGAGCGCGCGGTAGATGCGGCTCCAGGACGGCTGAGAGTTCACGCAGGTGTCAAAGGCCGTATCGAGCGTCTGAAAGCCGCTGGTGTCAGTCATGTTGGCGCAGGCGCCGATCAGTACCACGCCGGGCGGGCCGACGACCAGGTGGTCGACGTTGTGCGGGCTATCCCAGCCCGCCGGGCGCAGATCGTGGCGGACAATCCAGCCGCTGGCGGTCAGCTGCTGCAGCTGGGCGGCGACCTTGGTCTCAGCTACCACCTGCCGGCGGGCGGCCTTTACCGCCGGCGGCGCTCTGACCAGGCCCAACAGCCGCTGTTGAGGGTCCCGCCGTGCGATCCGCCACGCGATCACCAGACAGATCACCGCCACGATCACATCGCCGACCTGGGTGTCGGAGCTGGCGCTTCCCAGGCCGGCGACCAGCGTGACCACGGCCCAGAGCACGAGCAGGCCGGGCACCCACACCCGCCAGGAGTTCAGCGTCTGTCCGCGAGCCTGCTTTTGCTGCTCTTCCAGCTGCTTCGCCCAGGCGGCGGCTGTCCCCGCCGGGGGCGCGCTGGGCGGCAGTGTCAGCTCCAATCCCTGCTGCTGCTGCTGCTGCTGCTGCTGGTCCATCACTTCACCTTCTTTCCGTGGTCGATGTGCTGTGCGGTGTGGGCGGGTTTGGCCGAAACGTGGTGATGGGCCGTTGTCGTGTGGTGGGTGCCGAGGAGCGCGGTGGCGGCCAGGATCGTTACGAGTACCGCAACGATCACGCCGACGGTCATCGCCAGTCGTCGCAGCGCGACGACGGCGACCAAGCCGGCCAGCAGCCCGGCGGCGAGGGTGTAGCGCGCGCCGGTCGAGGTCGAGGCGATGATCACGACCAGCAGGCCGCCGCCGAAGACCAGCGCGCCCTTCCGAATCACCCTCCCCTCCTCCTTCCGCTTGTGCTCGCCGTGGCGCTGGCGGCGCCGGCGCGCGACGTGTCGCACGCGCGCCGGTGCGTTCTTCCGGTGCACCTTGGCCCGGTGCTTGACCGGCTGTGAGCCGGCCGGGTGATGTGATGCCGAGGACGTGGGTGGCTCAGCGCTGGGTGATGAATCGCGACGGGCCGGGGTGGTGGTGCGCTGTGGTGGGTCACGCCGGCCAGCGCCAGCACCGCCACCACGGTACCGAGCACGATCGCGGCATGGGTGGAGTAGCGGTAGCCGGCGACGCTGATCGCGACGCCGATCACCGCGGCGATCAGCGCCAGGCGGATGCTGGCGGCCGCGGCGATCACCACTAACAGGGCGGCTGCGGCCGCGTACCAGAGCAGTGTGAGGCTGCGCCCGTTCGCGGGATTGGTCACTTGCAACGGTCTCGGCGGGTAGAGCTCCCGCTCCTCCGGCGCGCACGCTGGGAGGACGTCTTGTCGTTGCGGCGCTTCTTGCGAGCGGCGTGGCGGGCGGGGCTGAGCGACTCGCGCACCATGCACGTCGTCGCGACCCACCCCCCGCCTTCGAGGGGGCGTAGCGGCAGCGCAGCGGCATCGGAGAGCAGCAGGTAGCTGCGCGTCGTCTCCGCGAGCTTGACCCACTCCGGGGTGCGGGTGGTGAACGTGCCGACCGCCAGCAGCCGCTCAAGGTCGACGCGGGCCGCCGCCGGGGAGAGCGTGGGACGCAGCCGCATCTGATACCGGCTCACGGCATGCTCTGACAGGCGGATCTGATTGGAAATGTTGTGCATGGGCGACACGCTACTTCTCCCACCCCGGTGGCCAATCGAAAGTGACTCAATTGACGCAATATTTGCGCAATTCCGTCACACTTCCGTGACCGTTCGCGAGAAAGAGCCACCGTCGACATCATCGTGTGCGCCCGACGGGGCAGCGACCCGCAGTGAACTCGCTGCAACTCATCATCGGCGGCCAGTACGCTCGGGCGATGCCCGACGACACGCTGCCACACCCAACCAAAGCGCTCACGCTCAACCAGATCGCCGAGCGGCGAGACGAAGTGATCGCCATGCTCGACGCCGGCGGGGCGATCCTCGTGTTCGACAACCAGTTCGACCACCAGATCGGGGTGCTGAGCCGCCAGCAGCCGCTGCTCGACGAAGCGTCGATCGCGATGATGATCGACAACGGCACACTGCCGCCACTCAGCGAACTGACCGGCAGCGCCGACTAAGCTAGTCATGGACGAAACCACGCCGGTTCGCCGCCAAGGGCGACACGCTGTCTGGGACTGTCACGCGCACTTGATGTTCGTCACGAAGCACGGGCACCGCCTCTCACCGACCCCAGACGCGCGACGATGACTCGTCTCTCTCCAGCTGCCCCTCTTTGAGACGCCGCAGGAGGCGATCCTCGTGCGCGCGGCGCTGTTTGAGCGGCGCGGCCGGGTAACCGCGGTGCAACAGCAGCGCGTCGGTCGGCCGGGCGGTCCTCAGCGCTTGAGCGGTCGCAACGTCGCGCGTGTTGTGGATCGCGTGCTCGCCGTCGACCATCTGGTGGCGGCCGAGCGCGCCGACCACGTAGGCGCGGGTCTTGTCGTCCTCGATTGGGCCGAGGACGAGCTTGCACGCGCTGTTGGCCAGGATCTCAGCGCCGCCGTACTCGCCATAGACGCGGTAGAGCTGCGCGAGGGTCTGCCAAGAGGTGACGTACTGCACGCCAGCGGAGCGCCCGACCGACGTCTGCGCGGGTAGGTCTTTGAGCGGGGCGGCCGTGCCCGTCTCATCAAGGGCCATCAGCAGCGGCGGCGTCAAGGGCTCGCCCGTGCGCTGCTCGAGCTCCGCGGCGTGGCGCTGCACGCTGGCGACGATCAGCACCACGATCGGCGCCAGCAGCTCCTGCTGCTCACGCGAGGCGACGATGTAGAGCGTGTTCCGGCCCGGCCCGGCGATCAGCGCCTCCGGCGTGATGTACCTCCCCTTCCCCGTCGCCGACGTCGCCGCCAGCGGGTTCCCGTAGCAGGCCAGCTGCACCATCGCGGTCCCGACGATGCTGTCGCGCTGTCGCGGCTCGGTGCGGTGGACGGCCAGCAGCCGGTCGATCGCGTCCTGGGCATCCGCGGTGCCGATATCGGTCAGAACCTTGAGCGGCGCGTCTGGCGGCGCGGGCGGCTGTCCGATCGGGGTAGCGGCGAAGTTCCGCACCCAGTTGAGCACGTCGACGATCGCGTAACCGCCCGTCCGTGCGGCCCACATCAGCGGCCCGGTCAGGTCCTGGGTGCGGTCCCCGAAGAACCGCTCGGTGCTGCTCTGGCCGGTGTCGGCGCCGCCCACTCGCGCGCGGTCGAGATCCTTGGCGACCTGGAGCGCGCCGTGGAACGTCTCACAGCCGTTCAGCGGCGTGAACTTCGACGGCTCCCACGGGTCGGTCGGCTGCGTCGCGCCGAACGGGTCCCACACGTACACGCTCCCGAGCTGTTGGCGCAGCTTGATCGTGTCGCGGATCACGTCGGTCTTGGTGCTGACGTTGAGCGCCGGGCCGCGGTGCTCCAGCAGAAACGGCACGATCTCGGCCGAGGTCTTGCCCGCGCCGGTCGGTGCGATCAGCGCGATATGCACCATCGGTTCACATGCCACCAGCGCGCCCTGATACCGGCCGACGATGTGGCGGCCAGGTGAGGGTCGGCGGACGGTCAGCCTGGCAATCGTCCCCCACCGCGCGAACTCGCGCGGGGAGCGGCCCCGCAGGCTCCACCAGCGCTTGTCCGTGACCGGCATCGACATGACGATGCGAATACGGTGCCCGGCCGCGACCACGAAGCTGACCGGGACCGCGGCGATCAGTGCGGCCATCAGCCAGTAGTCGGCACCATGCGGCAGGCGCCAGCGGAACGCTGCCGGGAACGCCTTGGCGCGCAGCCCGCCCTTGATCGCGTGCCACATCTGCGAGCCCGTCAGGTGCCCGCTGTGGCCCGTAGTGACCCACGCCACCGCCAGCGGCATGACCGTCACAACGAGGATCATGGCCACGGCCAACGCCAGGAACGTCAGAACGACCTCTGGGGGCCAATCCGGCCCGACCGAATCCTTTTTCTGGTTGTTCCAAAGCGCCACCTCAGCCGCCCTTTTTCGCACGTGTTGCGCTCATCTGCACATTATACACCGATCCGCAGCGGCGCTGTACCCTGTCGGCGTGGATCAGGACCACTACAACCGGCGCGCAGTCGAGCTGCTGAAACACGCACAACGCCACGCCGGTATCCGCAGCGCCAACGCCTTTGCACGCAGGATCGCCGACGTCGCCGACGGATCCCCAAGCGGCTCGGCCTACCGCCGCTGGCTCAACGGTGACGCAGTGGTCCCCGCGTGGGCGATCTCGGCAGCCGCCGAAGCTGCCGGCGTCAGCCTCGCCGAACTCGTCGGCACCCAGGCCCAGAGCCCCGACCACCGCATCGACGACCTCTACGAGCTGCACAGCCAGCTGACCGCTGACGTACGCGACCTCCAGCAGCGCCTCGGTACTGCTCGCACACCTCGGCAATGAGACTCCTTCAACCGCGCGCCGACGGTCCGCTCAGCACCTTGCGCCGGTACTTCGGGCACCAGACGATGTGGTACTTCACGGAGAACACCGTCTTGTTCGTCGACCCCCGTACCGCATCGCTGAATGGTCCCGCCCGCACCGGACGGCGGCTCCGCCGCCGGGTCGCCTCGACCCACGGTCCCATCTGGTCAGCATTCGGGCGGAGCCGTCCTGGAGGCGCGCGAGAATCAGTGCGGTGAGCGCTTTGCGTCGGTATTTCACGCAGAACACCAAGTGCAGGTTCAACAGGTGCACGCAGTGAGCGCTGGATCTCGGAGCGACACGACGAGCCATGCGCGGATCGTGGCGGGGCGCCGGTACCGGCTCGCGCCAACGAACGCGCAGGAAGCGCGCCTGAGCGCGTGGTCGGGAACGGTCCGGGCACTGTGGAACGCTGCGCTGGAGCAGCGCCGGACCGCATGGCGAGACTGCGGCGTGTCGGTAGGTCTCTCAGAGCAATGCCGCGACTTGACCGGAGCGCGCGCCGTGATCCCGTGGCTCGCTGACGTTCCCGCGCAGACCGCGCAGCAAACGCTCCGCGACCTCGATCGTGCCTATGGCGCGTTCTTCGCCGGTCGGGCACGGTTCCCACGGTGGCGGTCCCGCCACCGCCCCGCGGGGTTGCGGTTCCCCCAAGGCGTGGAGATTCGCCGATTGAACCGGCGGTGGGGCGAGGTGCGACTCCCGAAGCTCGGATGGGTTCGGTTTCGCTGGACCCGCCCGCCTGGCGGCACCATCCGTCACGCGACCCTGACGCGCGATGCGCTCGGCTGGCACGTCTCGCTGTGCGTGGAACTGGACCAGCAGACCGCACCCGCCAACGGCGGTCCTGCGGTCGGCGTCGACCGTGGCGTCGTCGCACTCGCTGCGACCTCCGACGGGGAACTGATCGCCCCCAGCTTCTGGACCGCGGGCGAACGCAAACGCCGCAAACGGCTCGAGCAGCAGCTCGCCCGTCAGCGACGCGGCTCCAATCGCCGCCGCCGGACCGTGCGGCAACTCGGGCAGCTTCGTGCCCGCAGCGCTCGCCGCCGACAACACCATTTGCATGAGCTGTCACACCGACTCGCGACCACCAAGGGCCTGGTCGCCGTCGAGAACCTTCAGGTGCAGGCGATGACGGCGAGTGCCCGCGGCACCGTGGAAGCTCCAGGCGTGAACGTAGCTCAGAAAGCCGGGCTGAACCGCGAGATCCTTGAACGAGGCTGGGGCGAACTTCACCGCCAACTCGCTTATAAGACCCGGTGGTACGGGTCGCAGCTGATCGAGGTTCCGGCCGCCTATTCGAGCCAGACCTGCTCGCAGTGCGAAACGATCGACAGCGGAGCGCGTGAGAGCCAAGCGCGCTTCCGTTGCCGGTCCTGCGGGCACACCGAGAACGCCGACGTGAACGCCGCCCGCGTGATCCTCGGGCGCGCGCTCGGCCCACACCAGCAGCAGCAGCACATGGCCCGGGGACGCCGGGTCACAGCACGTGGAGACCTCGCCGATCGGCGGTCTGTGAAGCGTGAACGCTCACGGCAAACGGTGGCGGCATGACCGCCCCCGTTCGATGCCAAGAATCCCCGCACTTCAGTGCGGGGAGCACGTCAAATCCCATACATTCGGGGGGTGCAGGCATCGAGCACGTCGTATCAGTGCTCGCCCCTCGATTCGCGTTCCCCTTCCCCGGTTTCGCCAGGCGCGGGGGCTGTCTTCGGCTTGACGGCCGACCAGGCCAACCATGCTTTAGCCGGGCCGTTCACCGGCCCCGCGCGGCGATAGCCCTCTCCGAGCCAGGCCTCCGCTGGCTCCTAGGTGTGGCATATGTCGCTCCTGGCTATGAGCTAGTGGTGTGTAATTGAAATAAGTGGTGGTTGGGGGTATGATGAATCATGCGCTTTCCGACCCCTCCCCTGAAGGTCACCGAGCGTCAGCGCGAAGTGCTTGAGGCGTTGTCGCGGTCACAGGTCGCGGCGCACCGTGATGTGCAACGCGCGAAGGCGCTTTTGATGGCATCAGACGGTTTGGCGACGACTCGGGTCGCGAAGGAGATCGGAGTGTCCCCGGCGACGGTCACGCGGTGGCGCGAGTGCTTTGAGCGCGACGGCCTGAAGGCGTCGGTGAAGGTCGCGCCGGGACGGGGCCGTAAGCCGTCGATCGGGCCGGAGAAGGTGAAGGAGATCGTTTACGCGACGTTGCATGAGAAGCCGGCTGGCGAGACGCATTGGAGCTGCCGGTCGATGGCCCGCGCGCACGGGGTTTCGCACGCCACGGTTCAGAAGATCTGGGCCGCTCGCGGACTGAAGCCGCACCGGGTCCAGACGTTTAAGTTGTCTCAGGACCCGCGGTTTGAGGAGAAGCTGGCTGATGTCGTCGGCCTGTACTTAAACCCGCCGGAGCGCGCGATCGTCCTGAGCATGGACGAAAAGTCCCAGATTCAGGCGCTGGATCGCACGCAGCCGTCGTTGCCGATCAAGCCCGGACGGGCGGGCACGATGACCCACGACTACAAGCGCAACGGCACCACCACGCTGTTCGCCGCGCTGAACGTCCTAACCGGGTCGGTGATCGGGCAATGCCTCCCACGTCACCGCCACACCGAGTTTCTGACGTTCCTGCGCACGATCGACCGTGAGGTACCCAAGGGCCTTCAGATCCATCTGATCCTCGATAACTACGCGACCCACAAACACCCCAACGTCAAGGCCTGGCTCGCCAAGCACCCACGCTTCCAGCTGCACTTCACGCCGACCTCCTCAAGCTGGCTAAACATGGTCGAGGGCTTCTTCGCGCAGCTCACCAACAAAGCGATCCGCCGCGGCGTGTTCGCCTCCGTCCCAGAGCTGATCGCCGCGATCGACGCCTACCTCACCGCCAACAACACCAACCCCACGCCGTTCACCTGGACCAGGACCGCAGACCAAATCGTGCAGAAGGTCCAGCGCGGACGCGTGACACTCAATGCAATCACCAACTAAAACGCTGACGGACCACTAGGATGAACATAGGTGGTACCTATTCAGCTACTGACTGGCCGCTAGGCAGGATCCAGCCGCTCCTGCAGAACAGAACCGAGACACTATGGCCGTATCGATCGCCGTTAGCTCCCAGAAGGGCGGGGTGGGGAAAACCACCACCGTCACAAACCTCGCCGCCGCGTGGGGACAAGCCGG
>JAABUZ0100002733.1_pt1 | contig 28317 bp, 20 predicted proteins | sample 5562091 | NCBI WGS metagenome assembly JAABUZ01 (sample SAMN12813069, study PRJNA571459) | rock metagenome | isolation source: Antarctica rocks | place: Antarctica: Victoria Land, Linnaeus Terrace sud | collected 2015-12-21 | reverse complement strand
GCGGCGGCAACGGCGATGGAGCCCGGTGTGATCGTGTTCGCCACCCGCCCAGCGCGGCTACCCACAGCCCCCGTCAAAAACGGCCATGCCTACGATTGGACCGGGCTCCCATGACCGCACAGACCACGCGCCGGTTAGGACCTTCGAGAGAGGGACAGGGCGTGCGCCCGTGCGTCGCCTTTACGGCAGAGGAGTCCGTGGGCTACAATGCCCATCATGAAGGAGTGCGCCATGTAGCACGATGCGCGGCCGCAGCGGCCGCAATGACAAGAGGCCCACCGACCATGAATCGGTGAGCCCCTTGCCTGCCTGGACTGTTTTAATAGTGACCGGCGCTGGTGTCCCACCCACCAAGGTAATCACCAGAGCCACCAAGACGGAGGCCGCCGCCCCGAGGAGTAACCAGCTCCGAACCGGGTTGCGGACCTGCATAGGAGGTTTTTATGCTTCAAAGCACGCCCATGCTCTCTCGACAGGATAACGCGGACGCGCGCGCCTGTCAAAGTGATGCGCACATCCCCCCCCTTCTGGGGGCGCACAAGGTCATCGCGGCCGTCGTGCGCGCCTATCGCGACGCCTATCCTGCGTCCTCGGTCACGCCCGACGCCATCCTCGGCCCGAGTCGCGCGGTCGATATCGCCCGGGCGCGCCACCTGTGCGCCTACCTACTGATGGAGGATGCGCGCCTCACGTGCGTGGCCACCGCCACGGCGCTGGGCAACCGCGATCACAGCACCATCCTGCACAGCCGCGCGCGCATCGCCGCCGCCCTGGGCCGCGACGAGGTCCTCGACGATCTCCTCACACGAGCACGCGCGGCCCTCGCCGGCCGCGTCGACGACACGCGTCTGCGGATGCGGTGCGACGAGACGCGCCGGGGCGGCCGGGAGGAGACCTCCCCCCGCGAGTGGGACGAGTACCGGTACTGGCGGCTGCGGGCGCTGCGCTCCCCGCGCCACGGCGCGACGGGAGGTGCGTGATGCCCTTCGCCCGTCCCACCACCACCGCCACCCCCGACGAGATCTTCGAGGAGTGGGTCCACGTCCTCTCCCACGCCGAGCTGCTCGCCCTGCTCTACATCGTGCGCCGCACCCTGGGCTTCAAGAAAGACGCGGACAGCATCAGCTACACGCAATTCCTGCACGGGATCGTGACCCGCGAGGGCAAGGTGCTCGACCGCGGCTGCGGCATCAAGAGCCGGGGCACGCTGGCGGCGGCCCTGCGCCAGCTGGAGGAGCGCGGTCTGATCCGCAGTGTGAAGACCCAGACTGCCGCCGGGGACCAAGCCACCACGCGCTATGCCCTCTGGTTTGTCGGCGACGACGCGCGCGACGCAGCCGCGAACACTGCCGGCGAAGCCACGGGAGCAGGGGAAGCAGAGGGTGGTACGCAGACCGAACCGGGGTGGTTCGCCAATCGAACCACGGGTAGTTCGCAGATCGAACCACGGGTAGTTCGCAGATCGAACCGACAACAAACAGTCGAGACAACAAACACGAAACAACAAACAGTTCTCTCGAAACGAAAGGCGCCCACGCGCCAACCTGCTCCTCTCGATTCGACTGATTCGACCACATCAGCAGGGGACCTGACCTCCATGGCCACGACAGGGGACAGCCCATCGCCTGTCGCAGCAGCAGTGGCCAATCTCTCGGACGAGTTCGGCGACGATGCCCCGCAAGCCAGCCGCACACGCGTGGCGAACATGCAGCGGGGGGCGGGCCTGGCCGATGCCGACGTGTTACCGCTGCTGGACGAGGCGGCCGCCATTGCGCGGTCCCAGACGGCGGCGATCACCAAGCGGGGCCGGGACGGGGAGATCGTGCGCATGCCCTACCTGCTCGCCACGCTGCGGGACCTCGTCGACGCGCCCGACGCGCCCGACGCGCCCCTGGCCAGGGGCGCCGGACAACCTGACCTACGGCTGTCCGAGGCCGGACCGGGACCGGGTGCGGCCAGCGCGCCCGCGTTGGTCCGACCCGCATCATCGGGTCCTGGTGCGCCTGATGTGGCCGCCACGATCACTGTCGCGGGGGACGATCCGCCGGCGGATGGCGCGGCTGCCGCAGTGTGGCGGGCGGTGCTGGGCGAGGTGCGGGAGGTGCTGACGCCCGAGAACTACGCGGTGTGGTTCGCCCCGGCGCGCGCCCTTGCGCTGGAGGGGGACGTGCTGCGGGTGGCAGTGCCGACGGCGTTCCACGCGGACTGGCTGGCGCACAAGCTGGGCGGGCGGGTGCGGCAGGCGCTGGAGCGGACGGGCCACGGCGGCATGCACGTCGCATACGACAGCACGGTACCGGGGATGGCTCCTCCAGCCGTTCCGGTCCCCTCTCTCGTTGCCGCAGTTGCCGCGGTTACTGCGGCCCGTCCCCTGGCCTCTCCGAGACGGCTGTCGGACGCTGATCGCCCCCCTGTGGGGGACATGGCGCACCCGGTGGTGGCCTGCCCCGCGTGCCGCGCCGCGCCCTGCCGCTGCCGGCCGATCAGCCCCGCGCGGCGAGCGGTCAACACCGCCACGATTGCGGCGCACCTGGGCGCACCATGACGAGGCCGGTCGTGGACCATGGTGCGAGCGGTTAGGGTGCGGTAGGATGCGTGTGGGGAACGGCGTCGCCGGAGGGTGCGGGGCAAGGGGGACGCGTAGGGACCATGGCGTGCGGTGACGCAGAGGAGAGAGAGTGATGGATGAGGGGCACGCACCACAGGGGCAGGCGGTTGAGGGCGGGCACAGGTCTCCGTTCGAGCGTCTCCTGCAACAGGGCGAGGACGGGGGCGAGTATTGGTCGGCGCGCGACCTGGCCGGCATCCTTGGTTACGACACGAATTACCGCAACTTCAAGCGGGCGATCGAGAAGGCGGAGATCGCCTGCGTCAACAGCGGCCACGCCGTCGAGGACCATTTTGCGGAGGCGCGCAAGATGGTGACCATCGGCTCGGGCGCCCGGCGTTCCGTGGAGGACGTGCACCTCTCGCGCTACGCCTGCTACCTGACCGTCCAGAACGCTGACCCGAGCAAGCCGAATGTGAGCCTGGGACAGACGTATTTCGCCGTGCAGACGCGGCGCCAGGAGCAGACCGACGAACTCGCGGGGCTGACCGACGACCAGAAGCGGCTGTATCTGCGCGGGCAGGTCGCCGATCACAACCGCCAGCTAGCCGAGGCGGCGGGTCAGGCCGGGGTCGTGCAAGGACCCGACTTCGCCGTCTTCGTCGACCACGGCTACATGGGGCTCTACGCGGGGCTCCGCGCGCGCGATATCCACGCGCGCAAGGGGTTGCCCCGCAAGGAGCACATCCTGGATCACATGGGGGCGACCGAACTGGCGGCCAATCTCTTCCGTGCGACGCAGACCGATGAGAAGTTGCGGCGAGACAACATCCAGGGGAAGCACAATGCGAATCGCACGCACTACGAGGTCGGCCAGGCCGTGCGCAAGACGATTGAGGATCTCGGTGGCGCGATGCCGGAGGACTTGCCGACCCCGGCCGAGAGTATCAAGCGGGTGAAAAAGAAGGAGCGGACGCGGGTCGCGCGCCAGATCCAACCCCCACTTTTCCCAGAGTCGGAGGAGTGACAGATGGGCGGTGCCCGACGGAGGCAACGGGTGGGAGCGCAGGATAGGGATCGTCACGCATGACCGGAACTGCTCCCCCCTGCGTGATCGGCGTGCTTGATGCGGATGGATTGCACCTGCCCGACGGGTCTCTCGCCCCCATCCGAGGGACGATCCGGCACGTCGGGGACCTGTACGCCGGCGCGCGGCGGCACGGGCTGACCCAACTCTGGCTGACCGACGCCTGGGTGCGCGCGGCCGGGCTGCCCGCGACGCTCGAGGCCGGCGGACGCTTCCGGGAGGTGCGCCACCCGTTCGTGAGCGACGGCCTGGCCGAGTTGCACGCCTTCCCCGAGGCGCTGGGCGCGTGGCTGGCCCTGCGCAAGAAGGGCGAGGCGGGCTCGGGCGTGTCGCTCGTGTTCCCGCTGTACGACGAGCACGCGGTGTGGGGGCTCGACACGGACGGGGCGACGCTCTTGGCGGCGCTGCGGGCCTACGCGGGGGCGGTGGGGGCGCCGTACTACAGTTCGCCGGGTCGGACGGGGACGGACCTGCTGCAGGAACTGGGCAAGCGGGGGGCCGGCAGCCAGCGGGAGTACCCGGAGCGGCTGCCAGCGCCGGCGGGGCAGGCCGAGACGGTGACGGAGTTGAGCTGGCTGCGCACGCTCTCGCCCGACGAGCGGCAGCGCGCCTACCTCCATTCCTACGACAAGAACGCGCAGTGGCTGAGCGCCGCGGGCGTGGTGGAGTTGGGTCTGTCCGGCATCGAGGAGCGATGCGATCCGGCCAGTAAGCTGCCCTTCGACAAGCGGCTGCCGGGGTACTGGCTGGCGCGCATCGCCGGCGCGGAGGAGCGGTGGTGCTGCACGCCAACGGTGGCGTGGGCCATCGAGCGCGGCCAGGCGGTGACGATCCGCGAGGCGCACGTCTGGACCAAGCACAGCCGGGCGATGGAGACGTGGTACGAGCGGCTGCGCGGGGCGCGGACGGCGCTCCAGGGGGACACGACGGCGGCGGGGCGGCTGGCTCTGGGGGCGCTCAAGCTCACCTATGCGCTGACGATCAGCGGCTTCAACAGCCCGTGGCACCGGGAGAAGCGGAGTCCCTTGTACCGGCCGGACTGGCGGCACGCGATCCTGGCGCAGGCCAACGCGAACCTGTCGCGGGCGCTGCACAAGATGGACCAGGCGGGGTACACGCCGGTGGCCGTGCACAAGGACGCGGTGTACCTGGTGAGCGACGAGCCCGATCCGGTGGCAGCGTGCCCGCCATCGGTGACGCTGGGGACGGGCCTGGGGCACTTCAAGGTGCAGGACACGGCGATCCCGCTGGACGTGGTGCTAGCGGCGTTCGACGGGACGCGCGGGGGGCTGGGCACGCTGCTCAAGCTCCTGAAGCCGTTGCGCGAGCACAGGGCTGCACAGGGGGCGGCGTAGCGTGTCGGACCTGAGCGCGGACCTGGCGCGGGCCTACGAGGCGCGCGTGGCGGCGGCCGACGTGGAACTGACGCCTGCGGCGATCCGGGCGGTGGTGCGGGAGCTGGGCGGCGGCGAGGGGCGCAGCCAGGTGGCCGCCGGCAACAAGGAGTTGGCCGGTCAACTCGGGATCAGCGTCCGCACCGTGCAGCGGTGGCAGAGGGAGGGCGGGGAGGCACGGTCGGTGGCGCGCTCGACGCCGGGGCTGCGGATCAGTGTGCGGGGGATCGCCACCGAGCAGCAGCGGCAAGCGAACGCGCGGGCGTTCCGGGAGCGGGTGCAAGAGCAGGGGCTGGACGTGGGGCCGTGCCGAGTCATGGTCAAGGTGTACAACGAGGATCGGGCGCGGCCGCGGACCATCGGGCCGCAGCATATCGGGGGGGACGCGCTGACGGAGGCGCTGGACGCGCTGGAGGCGGGGGACGCGGCGGGGGCGGCCGACGCCTTTGAGTCCGCGTGGCTGGAGGCCTACGGCATGGACGCCGTGGATGCCGAGGTGATGGACGTGCTCGGGACGTTCCAGATAGGCGGGTAAATCTTTAAGGTGGCGGTCGCTGGCCCACGCGCCTAGCCACCCGGCCGCACAGAGACTGATTGACGCTCGTGCGTCAGAGCCGGGCGCGGTCGGTGTTCTCGAACGTGTGGCCACGTGCACGTGTCGTCGTTCCACTGGTGGTCACTGTGGTTATCATGACTGCGGTTGACAGCCAACCTGCGTCCAGACCCCGTATCATGAGGGAAACGGCCACGGCCTTGACTTCAGGCAACGACCAACCGTGGTCATAGTGACCACAGTTGCACGCGACTGAGATGGGAGCCCGGATGACCCAGGACGAGGAGACGCGGCCGCGCCGCCGGCGCCGGACGACAACGGACGAGCCAGAGACACGCGTCGTGCGCCCCGAGCGGGAACGCACCGTCGACTTCTACGGCGATCCCATCCCGGTGGCCCAGAGCGAGGACGGCACGCTCTACGTGGCGCTCCGGCCGCTCACCGACTTCCTTGGCCTGGACTTCAGCAGTCAGCGGCACCGCGTCCTGCGCGACGAGGTGCTGGCCGAGCGGATCACAGCCGTCCTCATGACGGCCGCTGACGGGCGGCAGCGCGAGCAATCGTGCCTGCCCCTCGATCTGCTCCCCGGTTGGCTCTTCGGCGTCAGCCCCCGACAAGCCCGCCCCGAAATCATGGAGAAGCTGAAGCGCTACCGCGCGGACTGTTTCCGTGTCCTCTGGCAGGCCTTCGCCGGCGAGGCCAGTAGTGTCGTCGCGGCCACCTCAACTGCTCCCGCGCCGGTGTCCCCCGACGTGACGGCACTGATCCATATCGCGCAGATGGCAGAGGCCATCGCAACCATGGCCCGTCAGCAGATTGCCTTTGAGCAACATGTGGAGACGCGCGTCACGGCGGTACAGATGGACGTGGTCACGCGGCACGACGAGGTGATGGGCCGCCTTGATCAGGCGGCGGCGGTCGTGGGCGGCCTCCTGCACCGGATGACCGCTGTCGAGGGCGCGGTCGCGCCTGGCCAGGTCATCAGCGACAGCCAGGCTGCCGAGATCAGTGCGCTTGTCAAGGCCATCGCCACGGAGATGGCCGCGCGGGACAAGACGGCGGACGGCAAAGGGCGCAATCCCTATCAGGCAGTCTTTGGCGAACTGTACCGGCGCTTCCGGGTCTCGAGTTACCATAACATCCCGCTGTGGCGCTTCGGTGAGGTCATGGCCTGGCTGCGGGAGTATCAGGAGACGCTAGACGCGCACGGGGACGCATAGGTCGCGACCTCTAGGGGGACTGCGGCGTACCGCTGAGCCGAACAAGAGGAAGGTCTCCCCGTCCTGGCCCCCGTCGTCATCCGGCCCAAAAACAGCGCGGATGACGACGGGGGCCAGGACACCTGGAGCAACGCCTCGCGCCGGGCAACGTGCTCAACGAGGAGCAGGCGGCCGAGGTGAGCGATCGGGCCAAGACCGTGGCGGAGGCTCTAACGGCGCAGGGCGTGGTGGCACGTGGTGGCGGGGGTCGCGCCGCGCAATTGGTATCGGGCGCTCTACCAGCGGCATAACGTCGCGGGCTATTGGCTCATCCGGCAGGAGCGATATGCCGACGTGCTCGCCTGACTCGATGATTTCCATGAGGCGGCCTTGCCTGCGCCGCAGGCCGACGACGAGGAGTAGCTGCGGCGCGCAGGTTAGTCGCTGGCTGCGGCACAGTTCGGGGACGAATGAGGGCCTCATCGACACGCTCGACGTGTTGAAGGACGGGGATATGGACATGGCAGCCGTCAGTACTTTCGGGCTATGGACGGTCCCCCGATCGTGCCCTATCCTCGTGCTGACCACCACGATATGGGTGCTCGCACGGGGACCCATGATCCTGCTTATTGGAGGACGCTACGATGACATCCCGCGATCCCCAACACACGCCGTCGCCGACCCCCGCCGACCTCGACCGTCTCCCTGTCCGCACCCCGGCCGACCTCGCTAGGACTATCGCATCGCTCGCCAAGGCCCTCGGCTGTGCGACGATGGCGGGGAACATCGCCCCCGTGGTCGTCGCACAAGCAGAGCGCCAGGTCGCCAAGGCCGTGGAGCAGGCGCAGACCGCTCCGGTCGACAAGACGATGCTGCTGATCCACCTGGTGGCCGCGCGCATTCCTGATCGAGGGGCAGGCGCCACCAGCGCTGGTGCGGTCCCTGAGCGGGGTCATCGCGCAGGTGCGGTCCCTGAGCGGGGTCATCGCGCAGGTGCATGCGCTCGTCGGCGCGTCGCCCGCAGCGTTCTACTAGCTGCGCTAACCGACACATGCATCCGGGTAGGCGTCGACACCGACGCCGGGGGGGTAGGGTGGACTTGGCCTGCATGTGGCCACGTCCACTCTGAGACTCCGTCATTGACGTTGGGACACGCATAAAAATGCAAGCCCCCTGACCCGACGGTGGTGATCGTGGGTCTATACACACGCGTACGACCTGCTGGATCGCGTGCAGCAACGGGTACCTGTCGCTGAAAGTGCATGACTATGCAGCCTACCAACGTCAATGACGAAGTCTCTCCACTCTGTCGCTAATTATCCATGCCATCCTGTTGCCTGATCGGTTTTTGTTGGTCCGCCAATATAGGTGTCGATGATGGGAACGAAGGATGCGTTAAGTGACTGTGTTACTATATGATCACTATGGTCGTCGCAAACCAGGCCTTGCCAAAAAAGTCGGGCGATCTCGGACGGTGTCCGAAGAGAAAAACCCTTGCAGGCTGTCGAGATCTTTTGGCTAAAGCCCTGCAAACCACAACGAGACCGAACGTTGCAATCCTCTGGTGCTTGCCGCTTCCACAACTCATAAACCCGACCAACAGGGTACCCACGGATCCGGACGATTACCGCTTTCCCGCTTGTGACGACGAGTAGGTGCGCTGAGATAGCTGGCTGACGCGCTGTGACCGTCCCGCTGTGGGCGGTCACCTTTCGACGCATGTCCTCGTCCTTTTCAAGGAGATCATAGCATGGCATACGCGCACTCGCGCAACGTGCAGGGGCGACGGCAAGGCCTGGAAGATCATATACGGGCGGTGGCGGCGCTGGCGGAGGGGTTTGCATCCGCCTTCAACGCCGGCCCGCTAGGACGCCTGCTGGGCCTGTGCCACGATGTTGGCAAGTACGATCCAGTCTGGCAAGCCTACCTACTTGCCAGCGAGGCGGGCACGATCAAGCGGGGGCGCGGCCCAGATCACAAAGGTGCCGGCGCTCAACTTGCGTCGGTACACCTCTCCCTGGCTGCCCTCCTTATCCAGGGACACCATGGCGGTCTACGGTGCCAAACAGACGTCAAGTCGTGGCTGAAGGAACGTGACGCCGATCCGGCGACGGGTGAGGCTATCCGCCTCGCAAAACTGGCCCTACCGGAGCTATCGGTCGCCTACACGCTCTCCGTTCCCGACGCGATTCGGCGCGATCCACACAGTGCGGAAATGTTCCTACGCATGGCGTTCTCGGCGCTTGTCGACGCCGACTACCTCGACACGGAGGCGCACCTCAAAGGTCAGAACGCGCGGAGTCGCGGTAGTACAGCGACCATGCAGGATTTGTGGGAGCGGTTCGAAAGTCATCATGCGTCGATACAACGGCGCGACGATGCCGTCAGCGCGGTGCGTACTGTGGTTTACGAGGCCTGCATGACCTCGGCCACACAATCGCCGGGACTATTCAGGCTGGCCGTGCCGACCGGCGGCGGCAAAACTCTCTCCTCCATGGCCTTCGCGCTCCGCCATGCCCTCCAGCACGACCTGCGCCGCGTGGTCGTCGCTGTGCCGTTCATCTCTATCACGGATCAAACGGCCAAAGCGTACCGGGATGTGTTCGACGACTGTGAGAAAGACAATCGGATTATCCTGGAACATTATAGCGGCGCGTCCGTGGATGACGCGGGGCCAATGGGGCGATGGGCGCGCCTAGCGTCCGAGAATTGGGACGCGCCCATCGTTGTCACCACGACCGTACAGTTGTTCGAGAGCATCTTCGCCAACGCGACGAGCCGCTGTCGCAAAAACCATCGCCTGGCGCGCTCCGTCATCATCCTCGACGAGGCGCAGGCGCTGCCCTCGCATCTCTTGCTGCCCATCCTTGACGCCTTGAAGCAGCTGTGCGCCAACTATGGCGCGACGGTTGTCTTGTCGACGGCCACGCAGCCCGCGTTCGACGCTATCCCCGCGTTCAGCGCGGTGCCCGCGACGGACATCGTGCCCGATCCCGCCCGGTTGTTCAAGGCGTTGCGCCGCGTGGCCTACGAGTGGCGCGTCGACACGCCCGTCCCGTGGACGGACATCGCGCGCGAGATGCGGGCCGTGGAGTCGGCTCTCGCTATCCTCAACACCAAGCGGGATGCCCTCGCTATGCTCGATGCACTCGACGACCCCGACGCGTTGCACCTCTCCACGCTGTTGTGCGGCGCGCATCGTAGTCAGGTCATCGCGGACGTCAAGCGGCGGCTGAAGGAGGGTGTACCTTGCCTGCTCGTGGCGACACAAGTCGTCGAGGCCGGTGTCGATGTCGATTTCCCGCTCGTGATGCGGGCGCTCGGTCCGCTCGACTCTGTCATCCAGGCGGCGGGGCGCTGCAATCGCGAGGGACTACTGCCGGGCAAAGGCCGTGTGGTTGTGTTTGCCTCCGCTGGCGACCACATGCCGAAGGGCTACTACGCCGTTGCCACCGAAGAGACGCGCGCGCTGCTGGGAGCCGGCCCGATCGACCCCGACGATCCCGCCGTCGCGCGCGCGTACTTTCAGCGGCTATTTGCCACCCTCGACCTGGACAAAGAAGGCATCCAGGTCCTACGCAAGGGGCTCGACTATCCGGAGGTCGCGGAGCGATTTAAGATGATCATTGATGAAACCGAGAGTGTCGTCATCACGACCTACGGCACGGAGAAGGAACGGGAGGGGGTGCGCGACAAACTGGAGCGACTGCGCAGGCAAGACCCCGATGCCCGCCGTCTGCTGCGCCACCTGCAACCCTATCTGGTAGCGGTACGGACACGCGCGGCGGAGGCATACAAGAGAGAGGGTATCATCGTGCCGGTTTTGCCGGGCGTTGGCGAGTGGATTGGTGGATATGACGTGGTGCGCGGCCTGAACGGAGGGAAACTGGATCCGACAACCCTTGTAATTTGACCTTAAAGGGGGGAGACATCATGGTTAACGGTGAGAATCAAGCGGCGCTGGCGGTCCGCGTGTGGGGCGATTTCGCGTGCTTTACGCGCCCCGAGATGAAAGTGGAGCGGGTGACCTACCCAGTGCCCACCCCATCCGCGGCGCGCGGCGTCCTTGAAGCGATCTTTTGGAAACCGGAGTTCACTTGGCGCGTCGAAGAGATATGGGCGCTGAACCCTATCCGCTATTTCTCGATCTTGCGCAACGAAGTGACGGGGCGCGCCAGCGAGCGGACGGCCGCGAGCTGGCAAAAGAATGGCGGCAGCGGCTACGACGCGAGCGCCAACCGAGCGCAGCGTCACACGCTGGCCTTGCGCGACGTGGCCTACGTCGTCAAGGCGCAGATCGGGGTCAAGCCCGGCATCGACGCCGACGTGGCCAAGTACCGCGACCAATTCCGGCGCAGAGTGCAGAACGGCCGCTGCTTCGCCATGCCCTATCTCGGCTGTCGCGAGTTCTCTGCGGCGTTCGCGCCGGTCGATGGGACCGAGAAGCCGATCGACGTGACGGACGACATCGGCGCGATGCTCCACGACCTGGACTACAACCCCGACGGCTCGGGACGCGGCACGCCGCGTTTCTTCGATGCACGAGTCGTGGATGGCATTATGCGCGTGCCGGACCTGAAGAGGGGAGACGGCCATGCTGTTGCAACGACTTAGCGAGTATGGCGCGCGGCAAGACACGGAGCCTGCCCTGCCCAGCCTGTACAGTCAGACGCCGGTGCGCTACATCATCAACCTGGACGACGACGGGCGCCTGCTCAATCCGCGGCCGACCGACACGGCGAATCCGAAGGTCGCGGCAGAGAAGCGCGGCGTGCGTCGGCCCATGCCCCAGGTCACGCGCGCCGTGGGTATCAAGCCTCTGTTGCTGGCCGACAATGCCGAGTATACGCTTGGACTTGCACGGGACCCCGCCAAGCAGAAGCGCGTCGATGCGTGCCATGAGGCGTACATGGCGCTGCTGGATCGCTGCGCCGCGCGGACGGGTGAGCGTGCGGTTACGGCAGCGCATGCCTTCCTGCACGCCGATCCCATCACTCAGCTCGACCTCGACGACGTCGACCGAGGCGCCATGATCACCTTCCGCGTGGGGATCGATGACGCTGTCTTCCCGACGGATCTGCCGGAGGTGCACGCATTCTGGGCCGCCCAGAACGACCCGGACGCCGACCCCGACAAGCCTGCTCCGGTGATGCAGTGTATCGTGTGCGGACAAATCAAGCCCGTGCTGGTGCGGCTGCAGAGCAAGATTAAGGGCGTGCCAGGCGGCCAGACGGCGGGTACATCGATGATCTCAGCCAACGAAGAGGCCTACCTATCGTACGGCCTCGAAGCGTCGCTCGTCGCGCCGACCTGCGCGCCCTGTGGAGAGCGCTTCACGCGGGCCGCGAATAGCCTGTTGTCCAGCAGGACCAACAGGCTTACCGTTGGTGACGCCGCATTCATCTTCTGGACGCGCGACAACGTCGGCTTCGACCTTTTCACGACGCTGAACGACCCCAATCCCGACGAGGTGCGCGCGCTGCTGGACTCGGCGCGCAGCGGCAAAGACCGCACGGATATCCAGGACACCAATTTCTACGCGGCGGCGCTCTCGGCGAGCGGTGGCCGCGTCGTGGTGCGCGACTGGATCGACACGACGGTCGGCGAGGTGCAACAACATCTCGGGGAATGGTTTGCTGGCCAGAACATCGTCGACAACTTTGGGCAGCCCGGTCGGCCGATCAAGCTCTATAGTCTGGCGGTGGCCACTGTGCGCGAGGCGAAAGATCTACCCGTGAGTACCCCGCGCGCACTGTTGCACACGGCGCTCACGGGCGCGCCGCTCCCACGGGGCCTGCTCTACCAGGCCGTGCGCCGCAATCGGGCCGAGCAAGACGTGACGCGACCCCGCGCGGCGCTGATCAAGCTTGTGTTAGAGAGTGAGAAATGGGTGGAGCGACGACGACATCCATCGAGCGAGGAGGAGGAGGACGGCATGGTGCATCTATCGAGCGACAACCATAACGCGGCGTACCGATGCGGGCGACTGCTCGCCGTCTTAGAGGAGATACAGGCGGCGGCGATCGGGACGGGAACCATTGTCGACCGCTTCTTCGGCACCGCGTCGTCGGCGCCGGCCTCCGTGTTCGGCCGCCTGCTGCGCGGCGCGCAGCCGCACCTGAGCAAACTCTATCGCGACAAGCGCCCAGCACACGACGCGCTGCAAAGAAAACTGGAGGAGATACAGTCTGGCTTGACCGCGTTCCCGCGCACCCTGACGCTCGAAGAGCAAGGCTTGTTCTCGCTCGGCTACTACCACCAGCGCGCCTGGGACCGCGCGCAGCGTATCGAGAACGCCGCCAAGCGCAAGCAGGCGAACGCTGCGCAGGATCCAGGCGCGGCCCTGCTCGGAGACGACCACGAGAACGATGAGGACGCTGAGTAGGAGGCGTCTGTCCCACGCCAACTGCTGATTCGATAACACAGATGACAAAGGAGATCAATAGATGACTGCCGACACGCACCTCGACATCGCCCGCCGCCACGACTTCGTCTTGCTCTTCGACGTCGCCGACGGTAACCCGAACGGTGACCCCGACGCCGGCAACCTGCCGCGCGTGGACCCCGAGACGATGCAGGGCCTCGTCACCGACGTAGCGATCAAGCGCAAGGTCCGCGACTGGGTGAGCTTATCACACGGCGACGAGGAGCGCTACAAGATCTACGTTCAGAGCGGCGGCGACGCGCTGAACACCAAGCACCAGAGCGCCTACACGGCCAAGGGACTGAAGTCCACGGGCGCCAAGCAGAACAAAGGCGACGTGGACACGGCGCGCGCGTGGATGTGCGACAACTTCTTCGACATCCGCATGTTCGGCGCGGTGATGACGACCGGCGTCAACTGTGGCCAGGTGCGCGGACCGATCCAGATCACCTTCGCGCGCTCGCACGACTCCATCATCCCGCTGGATCTTTCGATCACCCGCGTCGCCGTCACGAAGCCCGAAGACGCCAAGGTCGTCGTCGCCGAGGGCGACACCGAGGCAAAGAGTGGCAAGCAAACCGAGATGGGGCGCAAATCGATCGTGCCCTACGGGTTGTATCGCGCACACGGATTCGTCAACCCGCATTTCGCTGCTCGTACAGGCATGACCTCGGAGGATCTCGGCCTGTTATGGACGGCGCTGCTGAGGATGTGGGACGTCGACCGCTCGTCGGCGCGTGGAATGATGTCGTGTAGGGGCATACACGTCTTCACGCACGAAAGCCCCCTGGGCAACGCCTCGGCCCAACGCCTGTTCGACCGCGTCACGGTCAAGAACCTGGATGTTGTCGCGCCCCGGTCTTTCGCCGACTATGCTGTTGAGATCCGTCGCGACGACCTGCCCGAGGGGGTGACGCTCACCTCGCTAGAGTGGTAGCCACGATGGATGCACAAGGATACGACCCGTCGTCGGACGACGACATCGACGTGCCTATCTCGGCCATCGAGCACTTTAGCTATTGTCCACGCCAATGCGCTTTGATCCACGTTGAGCAGACGTACGACGAGAACGTCTTTACGATGCGTGGCTCACTCGCGCACGAGCGCGTCCATTCGGGCGACGACGCGTCCACGCGCGGCGTGCGCTCGGTCCGCTCCATCCCGCTGTGGTCTGAGCGCCTGCACATACGCGGCAAAGCCGACCTCGTGGAGTTTCACGGTCCGACGGAAATCCCTTTCCCCGTCGAATACAAAATCGGCAGGAGGCAGGGCGCCCATGCCGACCTTCAACTGTGTGCCCAAGCACTCTGCCTGGAGGACATGCTCGGGATCGCAGCGCCGCATGGCGCCATTTTCTATCACGCCACCCGGCAGAGACACGAGGTCGAGTTCGACGATGTGCTGCGAACGCGCACGGTCGACATCATCGGCGCGATACGGGCGCTCTTGCGACAGCAACGGTTGCCGGCAGCGCCTAACGACGCGCGCTGTCCCCATTGCTCGCTCATCCACGCGTGCCTACCGTCCGTTGTTGGCGAGGCGGCACGCCTGCGCGGCCTACAGGGATCGCTGTTTCACCCATGGGAAGCGAGCGACATCGATGCATGAACTACTCAACGTTCTCTACGTGCAGACGCAAGGGGCCGTGTTGCACCTCGAGCACGATACTGTCAAGGTGGAGGTCGAGCGGGAAACGCGCCTGCGAGTCCCGTTGCTGCGCCTGAGCGGCATCGTGCTGGTGGGCCAGGTGTCCATCACGCCGTTCTTAATCCAGCGATGCGCCGAGGACGGCCGCAGCCTCGTGTGGCTCGACCGCAACGGCCGCTTCAAGGCGCGCGTCGAGGGCGCGACGCGCGGCAATGTGCTGTTGCGTCGCGCGCAGCACCTGGCGCTGTCGGACGACGAGCGGCGGCTCGACATCAGCAGGCAGATTATCGGCGCCAAGATCCAGAATAGCCGTCAGGTGCTGATGCGCGCGACGCGCGAGGCCACGACGGAGGAGGACAAACGTGCCCTGTCCGATGCGTCCGCGCGCCTCGCCCTCGTCCTCAGTCGCTTGCACGCGGCGCGCACGCTCGACGAGGCGCGCGGCGTGGAAGGCGAGGCGGCGCGCGCGTACTTCGGTGTCTTCGGGTACATGGTGAGGGCGGACCGCGACAACTTCCCGCTCGACGGGCGCACGCGCCGACCGCCGCGCGACCGCGTCAACTCCCTCCTCTCCTTTTTGTATGCGCTCGTGCGTGCGGAGTGCGCGTCGGCGCTTGAAGGCGTAGGACTCGACCCCCAGGTCGGCTACCTGCATGCCCTGCGGCCCGGCCGACCCGCCCTGGCGCTGGATTTAATGGAAGAGTTTCGCCCGGTCTTGGCGGATCGCCTGGCGATTACGCTCGTGAACAGGAAACAACTCAAGGCCGAGCATTTCGAGACCACTCTCGGCAATGCGGTCCAGATGACGGAAGACGGCCGCAAGGCAGTCATCGTGGCGTACCAACAGCGCAAGGAGGAGGAATTGCTTCACAGGGTGACGAAGACGAAAGTGCCACTCGGGCTCGTACCGCACGTACAGGCTCGCCTGTTGGCACGCCATTTGCGGGGCGATCTAACGCATTACCCGCCGTTTCAGTATCGTTAATTGATGACAGGATACTGTTGGTAAATCCTTTGGCGGGGCCTATACCAGCGGATAGCCGACACGAAGTCAGATGTCGGCTCAGCAGACAAAGCGGGCCAAAAGCACATTTACCAACAGTATCATGACACGCGATCACGCGGTCAGGTTTGCGCCATAGGCTGGGCAGTCCTGGCCACTTGGCGGTATCTCTGGATGCCGGCTCACGCCTGTGCTAGATGGGCTCAGTCATGTAAGGATTGTCGTGGAAGTACTCATCACGTACGACGTGGCAACTGATAGCCTAGAGGGGCGCCGGCGGTTGCGTCACGTGGCGAAAGTCTGCGAGGCATTCGGGCAGCGCGTGCAAAAGTCCGTGTTCGAGTGCGTCCTTAACGCGGTCGAGTTGGAGCAAGTGCTTCATCGACTACGCAAAGAGATCGATGTGGAACATGACAGCCTACGTATTTACCGGCTGCGCGAGCCGCGCGACCAATACCTACAGGTGATAGGGCGCAAGCCAGAGTTCGACATACGTGACCCGTTGGTGCTTTGAGCGCGGACCTCTCGTGCTGTCTGTCCAAGCACAAGGTCCGCGCATGCCTCGACGGCGCTGTGGGCTGCAAGGCAGGTTCGGGCCAGTCCTTTCGACGCATTTGACCACAAACCCCCCAAGTAGTGGCGTCCAATACATTGCTGCACGGCCCCTGACGGGAGATGATGCCGGCGAAAACACACGAATAAGAGTTCGTTTGGCACTTTTGGTGCCGTTGCACCCGGCCAGCGTGCCGGGTGAGGATTGAAACAACCTCGCCGCTCAGCGACAGCACCGCACGCTGGCGTTGCACCCGGCCAGCGTGCCGGGTGAGGATTGAAACCACCATGGCCGGGTTGATCGGACACGAGGCAATGGCGTGTTGCACCCGGCCAGCGTGCCGGGTGAGGATTGAAACAGGCCATTGATGGTGATCGGATAGCGATCCGCAATGTTGCACCCGGCCAGCGTGCCGGGTGAGGATTGAAACCCGACGAGGCGTACGCCCTGGGGCTGGTCATTGCCGGTTGCACCCGGCCAGCGTGCCGGGTGAGGATTGAAACGTAGTATTCCAATAGACGAATGTTGGTCATTTAGGAGGTTGCACCCGGCCAGCGTGCCGGGTGAGGATTGAAACCCTGCGGCAGGCAGGCCAGCGCGATCCAGTTGTTTGTTGCACCCGGCCAGCGTGCCGGGTGAGGATTGAAACCGCCTGCGCGATGGAGGCCGCGTCCCCGTCCTTGGCGCGTTGCACCCGGCCAGCGTGCCGGGTGAGGATTGAAACTGAATCTCGCGCACCTCGTAGTCCCATGGTTGCATCGTTGCACCCGGCCAGCGTGCCGGGTGAGGATTGAAACATCACGACGGTCGAGATGACGTTGGCCACGACCGTGTTGCACCCGGCCAGCGTGCCGGGTGAGGATTGAAACGTCGAGGCCCCGCGGCCGGTCGCTGAAATAGTTGAGTTGCACCCGGCCAGCGTGCCGGGTGAGGATTGAAACCACTTCTCGGCCAGGCCATCGTGGCGCACGGCATCGTTGCACCCGGCCAGCGTGCCGGGTGAGGATTGAAACCAACTCTTCGGCGGTGATGTTCCTGCTAACCAGCAAGTTGCACCCGGCCAGCGTGCCGGGTGAGGATTGAAACTCTTATGCAGGCGAAGCATGTCGCTGATGAGCGTCGTTGCACCCGGCCAGCGTGCCGGGTGAGGATTGAAACACGTTGGAAAACGCGGCCACAAACGATGCAGCGAGTTGCACCCGGCCAGCGTGCCGGGTGAGGATTGAAACGACCATGTACACCACGGCCGGGTCGGCTTCGGACGGTTGCACCCGGCCAGCGTGCCGGGTGAGGATTGAAACCCGATACGCCGCCGATCTGACGCAGCCAGGCTCACAAGGTTGCACCCGGCCAGCGTGCCGGGTGAGGATTGAAACTCCTTGGCCGGCGCGCGACCGCTCGGGCGGCCTTGTTGCACCCGGCCAGCGTGCCGGGTGAGGATTGAAACGCCGTCTACAAGGAGATTCGTGGCCAGGTGTTCGAGTTGCACCCGGCCAGCGTGCCGGGTGAGGATTGAAACCTCCTATGATGGCGATGCCCGCGCCATTGCTGAAGCGGTTGCACCCGGCCAGCGTGCCGGGTGAGGATTGAAACTTGCAAGTTGTCAACGCGTTAACGTATAATGGGCAGGTTGCACCCGGCCAGCGTGCCGGGTGAGGATTGAAACATTAGCCTCATTAAGGGCGAAGAGGGTCGGTCGGAGTTGCACCCGGCCAGCGTGCCGGGTGAGGATTGAAACTCTCTTACGTCAGCTCGCGCGTGAGTCCAAACCCGTTGCACCCGGCCAGCGTGCCGGGTGAGGATTGAAACGCCATGTTACACCCTCTCCCCGTCGCTCACATAATGGTTGCACCCGGCCAGCGTGCCGGGTGAGGATTGAAACGGCGCGAGAGCTACGAGGCCGGCACGGCAGAGCGCGTTGCACCCGGCCAGCGTGCCGGGTGAGGATTGAAACACGGTGAGTTGCGCCCGCCGCGCCCGCCGCTCGGCGTTGCACCCGGCCAGCGTGCCGGGTGAGGATTGAAACTTGAACATGGCCGCGATGTGCTGGTGCTGCAGGAGGTTGCACCCGGCCAGCGTGCCGGGTGAGGATTGAAACCTCCGCGAGGGGGTCAGTGTTGAACGCGAGCAGAGGTTGCACCCGGCCAGCGTGCCGGGTGAGGATTGAAACCAGCCCCACGGACACCCACTACTGTACCGGGCTCCTGGTTGCACCCGGCCAGCGTGCCGGGTGAGGATTGAAACGATCGTGGCGCGCGTCGATGGCGGTCGGTTGCGTTGTTGCACCCGGCCAGCGTGCCGGGTGAGGATTGAAACGCGAAAGAGGAGCGCCGCGTCTGCGCCGCGTGCGAGTTGCACCCGGCCAGCGTGCCGGGTGAGGATTGAAACTGTCAGCGTCGCCCCGCAACGCGTCAGCCGTTGATGGTTGCACCCGGCCAGCGTGCCGGGTGAGGATTGAAACCTCAATGCGGCGCACTGGGAGTTGGCCGAGACGCTGTTGCACCCGGCCAGCGTGCCGGGTGAGGATTGAAACCCCTTGTTCACCGACCTCGGCCAGGCGACCGCGCAGCGCGTTGCACCCGGCCAGCGTGCCGGGTGAGGATTGAAACGTCGGCTGCCCCGCGAACGCTGAGGCCCGCGGTACGTTGCACCCGGCCAGCGTGCCGGGTGAGGATTGAAACTATGTGTGGCGAGAACGTGCGGGCGGTCCAGGCATGTTGCACCCGGCCAGCGTGCCGGGTGAGGATTGAAACGCCTATCCCCTGACGATCACGCCCTGCTTGAACATGGTTGCACCCGGCCAGCGTGCCGGGTGAGGATTGAAACGCCTATCCCCTGACGATCACGCCCTGCTTGAACATGGTTGCACCCGGCCAGCGTGCCGGGTGAGGATTGAAACGCGCTCATGATGCCCTGCAGTCGCTGAGACGAGACGTTGCACCCGGCCAGCGTGCCGGGTGAGGATTGAAACACCTACATCACTCTCCTGCGGTACGCATGGCAGGAGTTGCACCCGGCCAGCGTGCCGGGTGAGGATTGAAACAAGATCAGCCGGCGCGGGGCCGATGGCGTCAACTGTTGCACCCGGCCAGCGTGCCGGGTGAGGATTGAAACAGGCGTCGCCGAGCGCCGTGCCCGTGGCAGCGGGCGTTGCACCCGGCCAGCGTGCCGGGTGAGGATTGAAACATCTTTGGCGCGCCAGTCGGCGCTCCTGCTGGAGGTTGCACCCGGCCAGCGTGCCGGGTGAGGATTGAAACCCGTTCCGCGTCACACATTGCCCGCGTGCTCGGCAGTTGCACCCGGCCAGCGTGCCGGGTGAGGATTGAAACATCCTCTCCTCACATCACAACGGCCCGCGCCCGCGCGTTGCACCCGGCCAGCGTGCCGGGTGAGGATTGAAACCTTCGGGCCGCTGGTCGGACTGGGTGAATCGTTGTGTTGCACCCGGCCAGCGTGCCGGGTGAGGATTGAAACCTGCCCCGCTGCCATCACCCGCACGAGCAGCGCGAGTTGCACCCGGCCAGCGTGCCGGGTGAGGATTGAAACCTGAGGCCGCCCAGGTAGCTTGCGGCCGTGCTACCGTTGCACCCGGCCAGCGTGCCGGGTGAGGATTGAAACTTTTCCAAGTAGCCGTACCCTCCTACTTGGAAAAAGAGTTGCACCCGGCCAGCGTGCCGGGTGAGGATTGAAACTAGCATCACCGAAGAGGTTGGCGGCCGCGATCGCGGGTTGCACCCGGCCAGCGTGCCGGGTGAGGATTGAAACACTGACTGACTTGTTGTGCAATCCTGTGTTCCTGTCGTTGCACCCGGCCAGCGTGCCGGGTGAGGATTGAAACGTGCAGATCCGTCAATGGATCACCGGAGCGATAGGTTGCACCCGGCCAGCGTGCCGGGTGAGGATTGAAACCTCAAAGTGGGATGTACCTCCGTAACCGAGTTGACCGCGTTGCACCCGGCCAGCGTGCCGGGTGAGGATTGAAACAGTGTGGACGGCGTGGCGGGGCCGGCCGACAGCGGTTGCACCCGGCCAGCGTGCCGGGTGAGGATTGAAACTAATTTAGAGAGGCGATTATGGTCATGGGCGATCGTTGCACCCGGCCAGCGTGCCGCTCCCTCTCTACGCCGTGCGCCAGGCGGCGTTGCACCCGGCCAGCGTGCCGGGTGAGGATTGAAACACCATCGACGCGGTGACGGGCCGGTTGGGGACGCCCCGTTGCACCCGGCCAGCGTGCCGGGTGAGGATTGAAACGTGCTACGACCGCCTCGTCATCACGGGCACGCTGCGTTGCACCCGGCCAGCGTGCCGGGTGAGGATTGAAACGCCTATCCGACGCCCCAGTCGCGCGACCGCCTCTAGTTGCACCCGGCCAGCGTGCCGGGTGAGGATTGAAACAACCGGGCAGCCGACTGGGGCAGCATCCTGCTGCCCGCGTTGCACCCGGCCAGCGTGCCGGGTGAGGATTGAAACGACGGAACGGAGACGGCCCGGCCGCACGCGCTGGGCCAGTTGCACCCGGCCAGCGTGCCGGGTGAGGATTGAAACATCAAAGGCGTGATCTATACCAAGGTCCGCGGCCTGTTGCACCCGGCCAGCGTGCCGGGTGAGGATTGAAACCATTTCACCTGCACCAGCAGGTCGGCGTCCTCGCTGGTTGCACCCGGCCAGCGTGCCGGGTGAGGATTGAAACCTGCTAACCAGCAAGCGCGCCTCAGCCTCGGGGATGTTGCACCCGGCCAGCGTGCCGGGTGAGGATTGAAACTCCTTAGCCGTACATCAACTCTTGCTGCTTGCCGGTTGCACCCGGCCAGCGTGCCGGGTGAGGATTGAAACGCCGTGGGCGTCCCCCACATCCTCACCACTGGTAGTTGCACCCGGCCAGCGTGCCGGGTGAGGATTGAAACACGCGTTGGCAGGAGGACGCGGAGGCGCGCGCACAGTTGCACCCGGCCAGCGTGCCGGGTGAGGATTGAAACTGTGTAGAAGAGGCGCTCATCAACCGTGGTCACGGGTTGCACCCGGCCAGCGTGCCGGGTGAGGATTGAAACCTCTGATCGGGACGGGGTTTGGCATGCTCATGACCGTTGCACCCGGCCAGCGTGCCGGGTGAGGATTGAAACGGTGTTGTCGCGGCGACGTATCCTGGCCCCGCGTGGGTTGCACCCGGCCAGCGTGCCGGGTGAGGATTGAAACCATATACGATCACCGTCCTTGTCTGTGAGCGCGTGATAGTTGCACCCGGCCAGCGTGCCGGGTGAGGATTGAAACCCCCGTAGGCTCCGTACGGATTCGATGGCGTCTGGTTGCACCCGGCCAGCGTGCCGGGTGAGGATTGAAACACGATCAGCGCGGTGTTGGGGTTGTTGGGGATCGATGTTGCACCCGGCCAGCGTGCCGGGTGAGGATTGAAACATGAAAACACCGCCGTCCACGCGCGGTGGAAGGTGTTGCACCCGGCCAGCGTGCCGGGTGAGGATTGAAACAATTTGCGGCGTCCGAGTGTGTCCCATGCCATGTCGTGTTGCACCCGGCCAGCGTGCCGGGTGAGGATTGAAACCTCCTGGTCCGCGTGGGGAGGCGCGTGTTCCGCGCGCGTTGCACCCGGCCAGCGTGCCGGGTGAGGATTGAAACAACGGATAATACAGGTTGCGTGGTGAACTCTATCAGCGTTGCACCCGGCCAGCGTGCCGGGTGAGGATTGAAACGCCGTAGACCGTGGTCAGGTCGGGCTGGATCGTGACGTTGCACCCGGCCAGCGTGCCGGGTAATGTAAAACGTCAGAGTTTTTGATATTGTTGGCGAAGTCGGATTACACCCGTGACGACACCCACGATCCACCCACTGTCACGCGGGGGCACGATCCCGAAAATGACTTCGCCACCAATATCAGGTTTTGAGCCAAAAGGACGTGTAAAGGGCACAAAAGCCGCACAGTTGTTGAGCCAAAACCGCAGAGAGAGTGAGCCATCGGGCAGGGACAGGGTGGCATACCGCAGAGAAAAAGGGGCTATATCGTGTGTGAGAGGAGACAAGAGGCGCGCAGAGAGGCGGATGGCTCAACAACTGTGCGGTTTGGCTCAAAACCTGATATTGGTGGCGAAGTCACATCCCCCGCCGCTTATGTGCCTCGTGACTCGTTTGAGACGATAAGCGACGCCAGGACGCGGGATGCGATGGGCACTTATTCGGCACGCTCCATCCCTTTCCCGACTTCGCCACCAATATCAGCGAATGTGATGTCTTACAAACTGGACCGCTACCTGTGGCGCCTAGAGGAGGCCAAGAGGCGCGATCACCGCGTGTTGGGCAAGGAACTCGACCTCTACAGCGTATCGGAGGATGTCGGCCCCGGCCTGATCCTCTGGCACCCGAAAGGGGCCATGGTGCGCGTGCTGGCCGAGGACTTCGCCCGCCAGGCGCACCTCTACAACGGCTACGAGTGGGTCTTCTCGCCGCACATCGGGCGAGCAGGCCTGTGGGAGACCTCCGGCCACCTGGACTTTTACCGCGAGAATATGTTCGCCCCGATGGACATCGACGGCGACCCCTACTACGCCAAGCCGATGAACTGCCCCTTCCATATCGAGATCTACAAGAGCCACCCGCGCTCCTACCGCGACCTGCCCCGGCGCTACGCCGAGTACGGCACAGTCTACCGCTACGAGCGCAGTGGCGTGCTACACGGCCTGACCCGCGTGCGCGGCTTCACGCAGGACGACGCGCACATCTTCTGCCGGCCCGATCAGGTCGAGGACGAGATCGAGCGGGCACTGGCCTTCTCGCTCTACGTCCTACGGGCCTTCGGGCTGACCGACTTCACGGGTTACCTCTCCACGCGTCCAGACAAATTCGTGGGCGAGGTGGCCGATTGGGAGCGGGCGACCGAGGCGCTGCGGCGCGCCCTCGACGCGCAAGGCATCTCTTACGCCCTCGACGCGGGCGGTGGCGCCTTCTACGGTCCCAAGATCGACCTCAAGGTGCGCGACGCCCTGGGGCGCGAGTGGCAGCTCAGCACCATCCAGTTCGACTTCAATCTGTCGGCACGGTTCGATCTCGCCTACACGGGCGAGGACGGGCAGACGCACCGGCCGTACATGGTGCATCGCGCGCTGTTGGGGAGCATGGAACGTTTCTTCGGGGTGCTGATCGAGCACTACGCCGGCGCGTTCCCGGTCTGGTTGGCCCCCGTACAGGCTGTGGTGATCCTGATCTCGACGGACAAGCACCTCGGCTACGCGCACGCCGTCGCAGCCCGCCTCAAAGAGGCGGGCGGGCGGGCGGAGGTCGACGAGGGCAAGGACCGCATGCAGGCCAAAATCCGCCGGGCGCAACTGCAGAAGGTGCCCTACATGCTCATTGTCGGCGGCAAAGAGCAGGAAGACGACGCGGTCGCCGTGCGCCCGCGCGCGGGCGGGGACCTGGGGGCCATGCCGGTCAGTTCTTTCATCGCGCGCGTCCGTGACGAGGTCGCCGCGCGCGCCTGAGGCAACGCGGTGTCATCCGGAGACCCCGATGCCGATCAAGAAATGTCCCCAGGTCGAGCCGGCGCACGTGTAAGGCGTCACAATCGTTGATATTGTTGGCGAAGTCGCTATAGGGGTCATGCGCAAGCGTAGTGTAAGGCGTCACATTAAGTGATACTGTTGGCGACGTCGGGGAAGGGGCGGAGAGTGCCGAATAAGCGGCCATCGTGTCCCCTATCCTGGCGTCGCTTATCGCCTCTTACAAGGCGCGAGGCGTATAAGCGATGGGATGCGGGACTTCGCCAACAATATCAGTTTTTGAGCCAAAAGGACGTGTCAAGGGCACAAAAACCGCACAGTTATTGAGCCAAAACCGCAGAGTTAGTGAGCCATCGGGCAGAAACGTCAGAGTTAGTGAGCCATCGGGCAGCGACAGGGTGTCATACAGCGGAGAAAAAGGGGCTCTATCGTGTGTGAGAAGGGACAAGAGGCGCACAAAGAGACGGATGGCTCAACAACTGTGCGGTTTGGCTCAAAAACTCTGACGTCTTACAGGCGTTTTAGGCTTCCACAGGTGTCTCAGGCTTCATTTCGTAGCACTTCTGAAGGTTGGCCGGCCGGGTGCCCAGGTTGTCCTTCGTTTTCTTTGTCCAGGGCGCTTCGATATTCTTCTTGGTCTCCTCGATCATGGACTTGGGTTCGAGGTTGCGGTAGTCATCAATCTCACCCGCAACCACTGAGGTCATCGTTTTGATCATGATTTCCGGATCGTACTGCGCTCTGGGAAATGCGAGCTTCGCGTAATCGAACAGCCGCTGCGACGGGTCGTCCTCCCAACTTTCCCAGGTTTGAAAGCCGCGGTCGTTAAAACCCGTGAGGAACGGCCCCGGATTGATCGTTGCCACTTCAATTCCGAACTCCTGAAGTTCCGCGCTCATCGTCTCGGCAATGGCTTCGATAGCGTGCTTCGACGCGGAATAGATTCCGGTGAAGGGGTTGACGTTGAGACCTTCTCGCGAAGAAACCCACACAATCCTTCCCTCGCCCCGCTTGACCATCTGCTTTGCGATCCCCTGGGTCAACAAGAGCGGCCCGATGACGTTGACCTCAAATTCATGGCGCATGTTGGAGCCGGGTACGTCCACAACGGCTCCGCCTTCGAGAACACCGGCGTTGTTTACCAGGATTTCGACGTTCCATGCCAGGGCCTTTTTGCGATCCCCGTCAACCGTGACATCAAGCTTCTCCACCTGGAGGCTCACGCCCCGCGCCGCCGCTTCGCGTTTCAAAGGCTGAACCTGAGCGTAGATCTCGACGGCGGCAATCACATCGAACCCTTTCTCTGCAAGCTGCATCGCCGTTCCATGTCCAAGACCCGTTCCTGCTCCTGTGATCAAAACCTTTTTCATGTCGTTCTCTTGTTTCGTTCGGTATCCATGAGCGGATTTCTCTCGCTTTTATGTCTTGCTTTTCTGCTGAACAACGGTCCCATCCGTGGTTCCGTTGCGTTCCGGCTTACGCCAGGCTGCCAAGCTTACGCCAGGCTGCCAAGCTGCTTCAGCACGGCATTGGCCGCCGCTTCGGCAGAGGCCGGGTTCTGTCCCGTAATGAGGTTGCCGTCTATGACGACATTGACGCTCCCCGCGGGGTCAGCGTCGTACTTGGCCCCGGCCAGGCGCAGCCGGTCTTCCAGGAGCCAGGGCGCGTTGCCGGCGAGCGTCGCCAGTGTCTCTTCCTCGTTGCTGAACCCGGTCAGCGCACGGTCCTTGAATAGCCAGGTTCCGTCTGCGCGATGTGCGGGCAGGAAACTTGCCGGGCCATGACAAACGGCAGCGACGATCTTGTCGGGGGCATCCAGCATAACGGCTAGGAAGTCGCCGAAGGTAGGATGCACCGCCAGGTCCTGCATCGGCCCGTGTCCCCCAGGAACGAACACCGCGTCGTAGGAGCCGGCCTGCACGTCTTCCAGCTTCGCCGTCGTTGCCAGCACGGCCTCCATCTGCTTGAGGTACGCCTGCTGGCCGGCGATACTGCCCGCGTCATTGTTGTTGGAGCCGAGCGAGAGGCTGAGGGCATCCACGATGGGCGTGACGCCGCCAGGGGTTGCGATGGCGACTTTCAGCCCCGCGTCAGTGAAAACCTTGTGCGGCTTGATGAACTCCTCGGCCCAGAACCCCGTAGGGTGCGCTGTCCCGTTCTTCATGGTCCAGGTCTTAGCGCCCGTAAGCACCATCAGTATTGATTTCATTGCAGTCTCCTCGTGTTGTTCGTGTCGTGTTGTTCGCAAGAACTGGTGATAACTCCATATCCGTATCCTGGTTATAACGCATCAGGAGGGTGCTTTTGTTGGACAATCCTGGAAAGATATTGTATAATCCTCCAAATCGTAACGACGCACATCGCGGCGACCGATGAGGTAGCGACTCATAGCACGGCTAGAGGTGAACATGTCGAACCAAAAATTGGCAGAACGAAAGGAGCAAAAGGCACAAGCCAGCAAGGAGGAACTTGTCGATTGTATCGCGCGAGCTATGCGTCAGGACGGGGCGATAGATCCCATGCAAGGACTTCACTTGCAGCGCAATTCTTCGCCGATGGTGTCGGTCCATGGTCTGTATGGCCCTGCTCTCTGCATGATAGCGCAGGGCAGTAAGGAGGTTCTGGTAGGCGACGACCGCTACCGCTATGACCCCGCCCATTATCTTCTCATCACGGTCGAGTTGCCCGTCGTGAGTTGGGTGCTTGAAGCGAGCAGGGAGCAGCCGTACCTAAGCCTTCATCTGGAACTTGACATGGCCTTGGTCCGCTCGGTTGCAGCCGAGGCTGAACTAGCTCCGCTTCAGGAGCCAGCTCAAATGAAGGCTTTGAGCGAAGGGCCGCTGGATGCGGGCCTGCTGGATGCCGTGGTGCGGCTCGTCAGGCTCCTTGACGCGCCGGGCGAAGCCAAAGTTCTCGCGCCGCTCATCACACGGGAGATCATGTACCGTCTGCTCCTGGGAGAGCAGGGCAGCCAGCTTCGCCGGATGGCGGACCAGGGCGGCAACATCCACTATATCGCGCGAGCAGCCGATCAACTGCGACAAAACCTCGCTCAGCCCCTGCGGGTTGAGGATGTTGCAAGGGAGTTAGGGATGAGCGTTTCAAGCTTCCACGCTCACTTCAAGGCCGCCGTTGGCCTGAGTCCTCTGCAATTCCAGAAACGGATGCGGCTCCAGGAGGCCCGCCGTTTGATGCTCTATGAAGCACTCGACGCCGCAGGCGCCGGTTACCAAGTGGGCTACGACGATGCGGCGCACTTCAGCCGGGAATACAAAAGTTTATTTGGCTTACCGCCAAAGAAAGATGTGGAGCGGCTGAGGGAAGTGGCTCGAACGCTCTAGTAACACGAACGATCTCCGGTTGAACAGATCTCCCCGCTTGTAAGCCGTCACGTTCGTTGCGCCTAACGTCAGGTTCGGTGCGCCACAAACGTCACGTTCGCTGCGCCATCCTCCTCCCCGCCCCTCGTCCGGCCTCCCCGCCCCTCTTTCTGAGTGTGAATACCGCCTTGTACCACCCCCATGACCCCGGTGATGACAGACACACCCGCTGCAGATCGGCGCACCGATCGTGACGTTTCTGCAGGATCGGCGCACCGATCGTGACGTTTCCGGCGCACCGAACCTGACGTTTCCCGCCCTGTCACACCTGCAATCGGCGCACCGAACGTGACGCCTTACACTTGCATCCGCAGATGAGGAGGTGTATACTCTTGGTGGTAGGTCCTTGACTCTAAGTAGAAAAAGTGATATTGAGGGCCCGGCGATGACCACCGACGAACTCTACCTCCTCGCGGCCGAAACCCGCTGCGAGCACGGCCACCTGCTGCTCACTGACGCCGTGCGCACCGGCGACGACTGGACCGCCTTCCTCCGCGCCCCCGCCCTCCCCGGCCCCTTCGCCGTCCGCGACTTCCACGCCTTCCAGGCTCTCGCCCCTCAGCTCCCCGCCACCTGGATCGTCCCCCCTCCCGCCGCCCCCGGCGCCCCCGGCGCCCTCACGCTCCCCGACCTGGCTCTGATCCTCGCCGACGCCTTGGAGCCGGACCCCTCCCCCTGGCGTCTCCATGCCATCCACCGTACGCGCCCCGCGCTGTCCCACGGCAGCGACGGCGGCGGCAGCAGCGACGGCGACACGTACCTCGTCGAACTCGTCGATCCCGCCACCGCCGACGTCCGCCTCGCCCTCACCCTCGCCGCCTACCACCAGGCGCGGTGCCCCGCCCCTGCCCCTGCCCCCGCCCCCCTGTCCTCTCTCCCTCTGCCCACCCGCTAGCTACCCTGAGGAGTGCCCATGGACACGCCGCATCCCGCTCGCCCTGCCGCCCCGCCCGCCCCTCTCCCGGCCCCGCCCGCCGCTCCCTCCCCGCCCCTCTCCCCGCGCGAGGCCGTCTCCCTGGAGGACCTC
>JAABUZ0100002732.1_pt1 | contig 28320 bp, 26 predicted proteins | sample 5562091 | NCBI WGS metagenome assembly JAABUZ01 (sample SAMN12813069, study PRJNA571459) | rock metagenome | isolation source: Antarctica rocks | place: Antarctica: Victoria Land, Linnaeus Terrace sud | collected 2015-12-21 | reverse complement strand
CTGCGCGTACGCCCCGCTCCCCGTGTAGCGCCGCTCGCCCTGCAGGTCGTCGACGTCGATCCGCCCGCGCGCGTGCAGCTCGGAGGCGACCGTCGCCACGCGCGCCGGGGCGGGGTCGAGGCCCGCCGCCGCACGCGCGCGCCCCGTCGCTTCGAGCAGCGGGAGCAGCTCCAGCGTGAGGAGGAAGTGCGCGAGGTGGTTGACGCCGAAGGTCAGCTCGAAGCCGTCCGTCGTGAGGTGCCGCGCGCCGCGGAACGCGACGCCCGCGTTGTTGACGAGCACGTCGAGCCGCGGCGCCGCGTCCTGCGCCCCGTCCCGCACCTCGGCCGCAAGCCGGGCGACGTCGGCCAGGCGGGCGAGGTCGGCGACGACGGGACGGGCCACGCCGCCGTCGGCCCGGATCGCGTCGGCCACGGCGCCCGCGCGTGCCGCGTCGCGGCCGTGGACGAGGACCGCGAAGCCGCGCCGCGCGAGTTCGGCGGCCGTCGCGCGACCGATGCCGTCGGTCCCGCCGGTGACGAGGGCGACGGGGGCATCGGCCGCGCCCGGAGTTTCGGTGGAAGCCATACGCGCCGCGGTGGCGAGGATCGGGCCGCGCGCCCCGCGGATGCGGCACGCGGATGCGGCACGCGGATGCGGTGCCCGTCTTGCGCCCGCCCGTACATTCGGCCCGTGACCATCCCCGCCCCGACGTCGCCGCCCCCCGCCCGCGCCGCCGCGTTCGCGTGGCCGCCCCTCCTCCCCGCCGCGCTGCTCGCCCTCGGCCTCGCGCTCGGTGGCGCGCTCGCCGGCGCGGGCTTCGCGCGGATGCGCACGAGCGACCGTACGGTCAGCGTCAAAGGGGTGAGCGAGCGCGACGCGCGGGCCGACCTCGCCATCTGGCCGCTCCGCATCATCGCGGCCGACGACGACCTCGCGGCGGCGAACGCGTCGCTCGCGCGCCAGCTCGCGACCGTGCAACAGTTCCTGGCCGAACACCAGCTCGCCCCCGACAGCGGCGGCGCGGCGGGCGCGGCGCGCGTCAACCAGGTCACGCTCCAGGACTTCGCCGTGCAGGACGCGCGCACCAACCAGTACGGCAACGCCAAGGAGGCGGAGCAGCGCGGCAACCGCTTCGTCGTGCGCGAGACGATCGTCGTCCGCTCCGCGGCGCCCGAACGCGTCCAGGCGGCGAGCCAGCAGGTCGCCACGCTCGTGCAGCGCGGCGTGGTGCTCGCCTCCAGCGAGGGAGGGAGCGGCGGGAGCGGGCCGACCTACCTCTTCAAGCAGTTCTCCGCGATGAAGCCCGCGCTCATCGCGGAGGCGACGGCCCGCGCGCGCGAGGCGGCCGAGCAGTTCGCGCGCGACTCCAAGAGCTCACTCGGCGGGATCCGCTCCGCGAGCCAGGGGTCGGTCGAGATCCTGCCGCGCGACCAGGCGCCGGGGATCAGCGAGGAGAGCCAGCTGAACAAGATCGTACGCGTCGTGACGACGGTCGACTACGCACTGCGGTAGGCCGGCGGTATACCGTTAGGCAAACCGTTAGGCAGACAGTCAGGCGGCAGCCGGCCCCGGTCAGGGCACGGCCGGCGCGGGCCGGACCGTCATCCCGGTGTGCGCGGCGGCGAACGCCCAGATGTCGGCGTACTCCGCGATCCGGCGGTCGAGCGGGCGGTAGCCGTGGCTGCCCTGCGCCTCGACGCGGATCAGCACCGGCCGGTCGCACCCGGGCGCCGCGGCCTGCGCCGCCTGCAGCGCGGCCGTGAATTTGAACGAGTGGCTCGGCACCACGCGGTCGTCGTGGTCGGCCGTCGTCACGAGCGTGGCCGGGTAGCACACGCCGGGCTTGACGTTGTGGAGCGGCGAGTACGCGCGCAGGTAGCCGAAGGCGGCCGAGTCGCCCGGGACGCCGTACTCCGTCGTCCACGCCGCGCCGCCCGTGAACTGGTCGTAGCGCAGCATGTCCATCACGCCCACCTGCGGCACGGCCGCCGCGAACAGCTCGGGGTGCTGCGTCATCACGGCGCCGACGAGCAGCCCGCCGTTCGACGCGCCGTTCACGGCGAGGTGCGCCGGCGACGTGTATTTATTCGCGATCAGGTACTGCGCGGCCGCGACGAAGTCGTCGAACACGGTCTGCTTCTTCGCGAACTGGCCGGCGCGGTGCCACGCCTCGCCGTACTCGCCGCCGCCGCGGATGTTGGCCAGGGCGTAGACGCCGCCCTGCTCCAGCCAGGCGATCACCTCGGGGCTGAAGTAGGGCGTCTCGGTCGCGGCGAAGCCGCCGTAGGCGTAGAGCATCGTCGGGTTCGCGCCGTCGAGCGCGACGTCCTTGCGGCGCGTGACGAACATCGGCACGCGCGTGCCGTCCTTGCTCTGGTAGAACACGCGCTCGGTGGCGAAGCGCGTGCGGTCGAAGGTGAGCGTGGGGGTGAAGAAGGGGCGGCTCGTCCCGGCGCGCGCGTCGTAGACGAACGACGTGACCGGCGTGGTCGGGTCGGTGTAGGCGTAGAAGATCTCGGGGTGGTCGAAGCGCCCGACGAGCCCGCTGGCGTAGCCGAGGCCGGGCATCGGCACCTCGCGCTCGAGCGCGCCGCGGAGCGAGTAGAGGCGCACCACGCTCGCCACGTCCTTGAGCGAGAGCACGCCGAGGCGCCCGGCGACGAGCGAGGCGCCCTGGATGGGCAGGTCGGCCTCGGGGATCACCGTCGCCCAGTGCGCCGGGCCGGGCGTCGCGACCGGCGCGGCGACGACCTTCCGCCGCGGCGCGTCCTTGTCGACCTGGAGGTACACCCGGCCGCCCGCGACGCCTAACGGGTTGTAGTTGGCGTCGGCCCCGGTCACGACGGGGCGGACGGGGGCGCGGACGTCCGGCGCCTTGGGGTCGCCGAGGTCGGCGAGGTAGACCTCGTTCTTGTCGGTGCCGGGCGACGTGAGGACGAAGAGGTAGCGCCCGCCCTCGTCCATGCCGCCGAACACGAACCACGACGGATGGTCGGGGCGTGCGTAGATCTTGACGTCCGCCGACTGCGGCGTGCCGAGGCGGTGGTAGTAGAGCGTCTGGTGCTCGAGCTTGGTCTTGAGCTGCTCGCCGGCGGGCGGCTCGGGGAAGCGCGAGTAGAAGAAGCCGCGCCCGTCCTTGGTCCACGAGGGCGCCGTGAACTTGGCCCAGCGGATCGTGTCGGCCGTGTTCCGCCCCGTGGCGAGGTCGCGCACGTAGAAGGTGATCCAGTCGGAGCCGCCCTGGCTCTGGCCGTAGGCGAAATGCCGGCCGTCCGGCGCGGGGGCGAAGCCGGACAGCGCGACCGCCCCGTCCGGCGACAGCTCGTTCGGGTCGAGCACGACCCGCTCGGCCCCGTCGAGCGACGGCCGCGTGTACCACACGCTCTGCCGCTGCAGCCCCGTGTTCTTGGTGTAGAACCAGTGCCCGCCCTCCCAGTAGGGAACGCCGGTGCGCGGGTAGTCGTAGAGCGCGGTGATGCGCGCCTTGAGCAGGTCGCGCCCCGGGAGCGCGGCGAGGTAGGGCATCGTCACCGCGTTCTCGGCCGTGATCCACGCGCCGACCTCGGGGCCGTTGATCGCCTCGAGCCAGCGGTACGGGTCGGCGACGCGCGTGCCGTGGTAGTCGTCCGACTGGTCGACCGTGCGCGTGGGCGGGTACGCGAGGCGGGCGGCGGAGGGCGTCTGCGCGCCGGCGGCGGCGGGGACGCGGGCCGACGCGAGGGCGGCCGCGAGGGCGAGGAGGGCAGCGAAGGGCGAGCGCGTCATGCGGCCGGGCGTTGGAGGAAGGCGGCGCGATGCGCAGCGGCGACCCGGGTCGCGTGCGCGCCCTACGATACGGCCGGCGTCTGCCGCCGCAAGTGGGACGCGCGCCTCGAGAATGAACACAACCGCCTGTCGGGGTTATGCTTAGGTCGCCATGACCACCGCCGTCCGCCCCGCCTCGCCGCCCGATACGGCGGCCGCCGACCTCGCCCCGCTCGTCGAGCGCGAGGCCGCCCGCCGCCGCACCTTCGCGATCATCTCGCACCCGGACGCGGGCAAGACCACGCTCACCGAAAAGCTCCTCCTCTACGGCGGCGCCATCCACCTGGCCGGGTCGGTCAAGGCGCGCCGTGCGGCGCGCCACGCGACGAGTGACTGGATGAAGCTCGAGCAGGAGCGCGGCATCTCGGTCACGTCGAGCGTGCTGCAGTTCGACTGGCAGGGCTACAAAATCAACCTGCTCGACACGCCGGGGCACGCGGACTTCTCCGAGGACACGTTCCGCACGCTCATCGCGGCCGACTCCGCCGTGATGCTCCTCGACAACCGCCGCGGGGTGGAAGAGCGCACGCGGCAGCTCTTCGAGGTCTGCCACAAGCGCAAGACGCCGGTGTTCACCTTCGTGAACAAGTGCGACCGGCCGGGGATGGACCCCCTGCAACTGCTCGACGACGTCGAAAAGGATCTGCGCATCACGCTCGCGCCGGTGACGTGGCCCATTGTGGATGGCGACAAGTTCGTCGGCGTCTACGACCGGCTCACCGGGCACGTGCTGCTCTTCGAGCGCGGCGAGCATCACGGCGCGACCGAGGTCGCGACGATCGAGGGCGGCCTCGACTCGGCCGAGGTCGCGGCGCACTGCTCGTCCTACGCGCTCGACAAGCTGCGCGAGGACCTGGAGTTGCTCGACGTCGGGCTGGGCAGCTTCGACCGCGACGCGTTCATGGCGGGCACGCTCAGCCCGACGTTCTTTGGGTCGGCGCTGACCAACTTCGGCGTCGAGCCGTTCCTGCGCGAGTTCGTCGAGCTGGCCCCCGGGCCGGGTGCGCGCGAGATGAGCGACGGCCCGATCGAGCCGACCGACCCCGAGTTTGCTGGCTTCGTGTTCAAGATCCAGGCGAACATGGACCCGAAGCACCGCGACCGGATGGCGTTCGTGCGCGTCGTCTCGGGGCGCTACGCGGCCGGCATGGACGTCACGCTCGCCCGCACGGGCAAGCCGATCCGCCTCTCCGCGCCGCAGAGCGTGATGGCGCGCGAGCGCCAGGCGATCGACGAGGCGTGGCCGGGCGACGTGGTGGGCATCGTCGACAAGGGCACGCTCCGCATCGGCGACACGCTGTTAGGCGAGGCGCCCTCAAAAAATCCGCCGACCTTCCGCGACATCCCGCGCTTCCCGCCCGAGACGTTCGTCCGCGTGCTCTCGGCCGACCCGATGCGCCGCAAGCAGCTCGACACGGGGCTCAAGCAGCTGTCGGAAGAGGGCGCGGCGCAGGTGTTCTTTACCGAAGAGGACGCGCGGCTCGGCTCGGGCCCGTCGCCGATCGTCGGCGCGATCGGGCAGTTGCAGTTCGACGTGATGGCCTTCCGCCTCGAGACCGAGTACGGTGCGCCCGCCAAGCTCGAGCCGTTAGGCTACGGGCACCCGCGCTGGGTCACGGGGGACAAGAAGGCGGTCGAGCGCGCCGGACACGTGCACGGGCGGCTCCTCGTCTACGACGCGAAGGGGACGCCGCTGCTGCTCTTCGAGAACCGCTGGGCCATGCGCTCGGCGGTGGAGAAGGAGACCGCACTCACCTTCCACGACGCGGCGCCGTGACGCCGCTACCCGCCGAGTAGCTCCTCCAGCGCGTAGCGCGTCTTGACGGGGATGCGCGACGGCGGGAAGTAACGCTCCACGACGGCCAGCGCGTCCGCGGCCCGTTCGAGGCCCAGATGACGCAGCAGGAAGCGGACGTCGTCTTCGTCGTGAAACTCCGGGCCGAGCCGGAACGCCATGCACTTCATCGCGAGCAGGTACGCGGGCGCGGCGGTGAAGACGTTGAGGTGGTCGAGTTCGAGCCACGGCACGAACTCGCCGCTCGGGCTCAGGAACCCTTTCACCGCGTCGTTCAGCCATCCCTCGTCGATGTCCGCGTCCTCCGCCACGAGGCGGGCGAGCCGCCGCACGACGTCCGTCGGCACGAACACCGCATCGACGTCGTTCGTGGCGGGGCGTGCGGCGAAGGCGAGCGTCATCACCGCCCCACCCACGAGGTACAGCTCGCCCGTCACGTCCTCGCGCGCGAGCCGCTCGTTGAGCCGCGCGAGAAGCTCGCGAATACGCTCGGCCGAGAGCACGACGGGCTACACGCGCTCGTCGAACGACGCGTCCACGAACAGATTTCGGCGGCGTAGCGCGACCGGCGCGCGCGTCAGCAGGTGGAGCCGCACGCTCGCCAGCTCGGAGCCGAAGCTCGGCGCCGCGGCCGGTGGCACTTCGGCCGTCCAGCGCGGCGGCTCCTGCCGGCGCCGCTCGGCCGCCAACTCGATCGCCCCGGCGAGATGGTTGAGCGTGGCCGCGTCGAGCGGCGTGCGCGGCGCCTCGCGCACCGCGCGCCGGAACGCCTCGTTGGCTAGCGCGCGTAGGAAGTCCGCCATCTCGGCGAGCCGGAAGCGGCGGTGCGCCACGTCGGTCAGCGTGTCCGCAAGCGCCTGGAAGCGGGCGGCCTCGTCGGGGCGGACGCGGGGCGGGGGCGCGTGGTGCGACATGCGGGGCAAGCTACCGGGCGCCCGGGCCGCGCGCGCTGAGTCGGGACACTTTCACACGCCGCCGACGTATGAACGAGAGCCGATCGTCGCCGAGTGGGCTGTTTCGACGCAGCCGGGCGGCGAACGCCAGGTCTCCCTTCGCCCGTCCGCCGTGCGCGCGCTCGTCGTCCTCGTTCGCCTCTTCCCGCTCGTCGCGTCGTTCGTGCGCGACCACCGCCGCTGGCTCGTCGCCGGCGGCGCGGTCGCGCGCACCCCGGCGTTCCACGCGCGCCGCGCCGAGCGGCTCGTCGCGACGACGGCCGCGCTCGGCCCCGCGTTCGTCAAGCTCGCGCAGGTGCTCGCCGCGCGCGCGGACCTCGTCCCCGAGCCGTACCTGACGACGTTAGGCGCCCTGCACGACCGGGTGCCCCCCGTGCCCGCCGCCGCCGTGCGCCGGACGATCGAGGCCGCCTACGGCCGCCCGGTCGAGGACGTCTTCCGCGCCTTCGACTGGGCGCCGCTCGCCGCGGCCTCGTTGGGCCAGGTGCACCGCGCGGAGGTGCTCGGGCAGCCCGTCGTCGTGAAGGTGCTCCGGCCGGGCGTCGAGCGCACGGTCCCCCGCGACCTCGCCCTCGCCGGGCGACTGTTAGGTATGGCCGAGCGGCGGTGGGGGCGGACGGCGGCGGGCGGGCACCTGCGCGGCGTGCGCGCGGCCGTCGACGAGTTCGCGCGGCGCGTGGGCGAGGAGATGGACTTCCGCCACGAGGCCGCGAACGCGGTCGAGATGCGCGAGCGCTTCGCCGGCCGGCCGGGGGTGGCGATGCCGCGCGTGTGGCCCGACCTCGTGCGCGAGCGCGTGCTCGTGCTCGAGTACATGCCCGGGACGCGCATCGACCGGCTGCAGGAGCGCGTCGCGTCCGGCGCGCTCGACGCGCAGGTGCTCGTGCGGCGCGTGATCGCGCTCTACATGCGCATGATGCTCGTCGACGGCTTCTTCCACGCCGACCCGCACCCGGGCAACCTCCTCGTGCAGGAGGACGGCACGCTCGTCGTGCTCGACTTCGGCATGGTGGTGCGCGTCGAGAAGCCGCTCCGGCGCACGCTCGCGCGCACCGCGTTCGCCGGCATCCGCCGCGACGCGCCGGGGCTCGTCGACGGCTTCTACGCGTTAGGCCTGTTCGAGCCGGGCGCCGACCGCGCCACGGCCGAGGCGCTCGTCGGGGCGCTGCTCGAGATCGCGCACACGGCCGACACGTCGACGACGGACCGCATGCAACTCGTCGCCGACCGCGTGATGGCGACGCTCTACCAGTTCCCGGTCACGCTCCCCGCCGACCTCGTCTACTTCGCCCGCACGACGGCGCTCATCGAGGGGCTCGGCGTGCGCTACGACGCGCGCTTCAACGCGGTCACCTTCGCCGCGCCGGTCGCGCTCGAGCTCCGGCGCGAGATCATGGACTCGCTCCGCGAGCCGGGCGAGCCCGACCCGATCCCCGACTGGCCCGCGTTGCTCGACGCCCTCCTCGGCCGCGCGGCGCAACGGGCGGAGCAGGTGACGATCGCGGTCGCGGGCGCGGTACGCACGGCGGGGTGGGGCTTCCTCGCCGCGTTCGGCCGCCTCGTCACGGACGCCGCCGAACTCGCGCAGGGGGCGCTGGAGGGCTCGTCCGTGGCGCGGCCGGGTACGACGATCGTCGCGTCGGGCGACCTGCCCGTCGAGGGCCCCGTCGGCGCTGGTGCGCCCGCGACGTCGGCGCTCCCGTGGGCTGTGCCTTCCACTCAACCGATTTCTCCATGACCCGCCTGCTCGCCTACACCGCCGTCCTGTTCGCCTGCGCCACCGCCGCACCGCTCGCCGTCACGCACGCGCAGACCGCGCCCGCGTCGTCCACCACCGCGCAGGCCGCTGCCAAGCTCCCGAACCTTTCGGGCACGTGGGAGCTGAACGTTGCCGCGAGCAAGTTCGGCCCGCAGGGCAGTCCGACGAAGGGGACGCTCACCCTGACCCAGGCCGGCGACAAGATCACGGCGACGCAGGTGCTGTCGACTTCGACGGGCGACATGACGAACACGACGCACCACACGATCGGCGCTACGACGGCGGACACGATTCGCGCGCAAGGGCAGGAGGTGGCGAGGACCTCGACGGCGCGCTGGGACGGCAGCACACTCGTCGTCGACGCGAAGTTGATGTCGCAAGGGATGGAGATCCCCGTCGTGGCGCGCTACACGCTCTCGCCCGACGGCAAGCAGCTCATGGTCGACCAGACCCTCACGTCGCCGATGGGCGAACTGACGACGCACCTCGTCTTCGACAAGAAGAGCTGAGCCGCGGGACGCGCTACGGCGTCGTCGCCCGGGCGGCGCCGCGGCTCGTCCGGGCCGGCTTCTTCTTCTTCTTGGCAGATTTCGCCCGAGGCTTGGCCGCCGGCTTCGTGTCGGCGGCCTTTGCGCTATCAGGATTTGCCGCCGTCTCGCCCGGCGCGGCCATGACCGCGCGCACCACCCGCGCGCTGTCGATCACGTCGAGCTTCGGGAACGCGGCCGCGAGGTACGTGTTGCCCTCCGCCGCGATGCGGTCCTGGTCCGGGCCGCGCCCGGCCGGCGCGCCCTCGCCGTAGCCGGCGTAGAGCGAGTCGACGGTCTCCATCCCCAGCACCACGCGGCCTAACGGGGCGAAACCGAGCCGGTCGAGGCGCTGGTTGTTCGTGAGGTTGACGAAGAGCTGCGTCGTGCGCGTGTTCGGCCCCGCGGTCGCGAAGCTCACGAAGCCGCGCACGTTCGCGCGGTGCACGGGGTCGTCGGCGATCGTGCGCGACTCCCAGACCTTGTTGACGCGCGGGTCCCCCGGCGCGCCGAACTGGGCCGCGAACCCGCGCAGCACGCGGAAGAAGCGCGTGCCGTCGTAGAACCCGTTGTTGGCGAGGTAGAACAGCCGGTCCGCCCCGCGCGGCGCCCACGCGCGCACCACGCGCACCACGAACGGCCCGCGCGTGGTCGAGAAGCGGACGTCGAAGGTGTCGGGCGCGGCGCGCCGCTCGAGCGCGGTATCGGGGTCGAGCAGGAGATTGCGGCGGGTCTCGGCCACCGGGGCCGGCGCCTCGCTCCGGCGTGGGCCGCGCCCGCAGGCGGCGGCGAGCAGGGCACCAACCAACAGCGCGGGACCGCGGGCAGCGCGGACGGACGACGGCAGAGCGGGGAGGAACATCGGGGCGAGCATGGTGCGGTCTACCCCGCCCGCGTGGCGGGGGGCGCTCACAACATCGCACGCGGGTGATCCCGGGCACAGGGGATCCCTGCGCCGCAGTCAGAGCAGCAGCAGCCCCGCGCGCGCGGCCGTGACGACCGCCTCCGCCCGCGTCCCCGCGTGCAGCTTTCCGAACAGCGCGGCGACGTGCGTCTTCACGGTGTGCTCGCTGATGCCGAGTCGGTAGGCGATCTGCTTGTTCGCCAGCCCCTCGGCCATGAGACCGAGCACGTCGCGCTCGCGCCCGCTGAGCGGCGCGACGCTGGGCGTGGCGCCGGCGTCCGCGCTCCCGTTCCGCTCGTCGCCGGCGAGCAGGTTCGCGGCATCGTCCGCGGGAAAGACGACGAGTCCGGCCGCGGCCGCCGCGACCGCCGCCGCGAGCGTGTCCGACCGCACGCCGTTCGGCAGCACGCCCCGCGCGCCCGCCCGTACGGCCGCCGCGGCGTCGCGCGGGGCCAGGTCGGCGATCACGACGAGGGCCGGCGCGCTGGACGGCGCCGTGTCGCCGTAGACGCCGCTCCGCAGGTCGACGAGGCCCGCGCCGAGCGTGGTCGCGACGTCGAGCGACGACGCAGGCGCCCAGACGACCACGTCCGCGCCAGACCCTGCCGCCCGCTCCAACGGCGAGGGTTCACTCCCGTCGTCCCCTGGATCGAACGGCAAGGTCACCAGCACCAGCCCCGGCACCTCGGCCAGCAGCGCGTCGAGCCCGGCCCGGACGAGTGGCGACGGCGCGAGGACGGCGACGCGCGTGGTCATCGATGAGTCGAGGATGGCTCCTGCCGCAGTGCGAGGTCGCGTCGCGGGTCGCGGGCACCCGTCAGGTGGTCACCCACGAGCACCGCGACCGTCGACGCGCGCAGGCGCTCGGCCGCGGACGCGAGATCCGCGGCGAGCGCGGGCGAGTGAGTCAGATCAGGTGCGAGCGACATGATCGATGCGTGTGACAAGATGGGCCGTCAGCGGCGCGCCGGCGCGTCGCCGACGGTGACCGTCACGGTCCGCAGTTCGCCCGCCCGGAGCACGCGCGCCTCGAGCGTCTGCCCGACCGTGTCGCCGCCGAGGGCCCCGAGCACGTCGTCGACGTCCGTCGTGGGGCGGGCGCCGAGGGAGACGAGTACGTCGCCGAGGAGAAGCCCACCCTGTTCGGCCGGGGCGCCGGGCTCGATCGCGACGAGCATGAGCGCCGTCTCCTGCGCGCCGAGCTGCGCCTGGACCGCGTCGGGCAGGCGGACGGGCTGGGTGCCGATGCCGAGGTAGCCGCGGCGGACGCGACCGCCGACGAGAAGCTGGTCGACGACGCGGTCGACCGTCGTGGCCGGCACAGTGACCGCCGCGGCGCGGGCCAGCGCGGACGTGTTGATGCCGAGCACGCGTCCAGAGGCGTCGACGAGCGGGCCGCCCGAGAAGCCGTCGTAGACCGAGACGTCGAGGCGGACGAACTGGTCGATCTCGCCGCCGTGCCAGGACCGCCACGCCGGTCCGACGGCGGAGACCACGCCGAGCGCGGCCGTGATCGCGTCGCCCGGGCGACCGATGGCGAGGGCGAGCTGGCCGACGCGGAGCGGGTCGCGGACGATCGTCGCCGGCGTGCCGACCTCTTGGTCGAGCCGGAGCACGACGAGGTCCGTCCCGGCGTCGCGCCCGACGACCGTGCCGCGCGCCGTCGCGCCGCCGTCCAGTGTGACGCGCACGTCGTCGTCCTTGTGGACCGTGTGGTGGGTCGCGACGACGAGTCCGGGGCGCCAGAGAATGCCCGAGGCCGGGATGCGCCGGCGCGCGTGGACGGCGACGGTCGAGCGCCCGGCCGTGTCGGCGGCGCCCGCGAGGTCGGTCGAGAGAGTTTCGAGAAGGGTGGCCATGATGCGCTTGGTGGTGGGGCGCCCGTCATGGGCGCCCCACCATGATCGCGCGCCGCCCCGTGCGTCCCTATCGGCCGAACGGGTGAGCGGCAGGTCGGCCGTTCGGGTGGTAACCTTGACCCCATGACCGCCCCAGCCATTCCGGCCGCGACGCCCGGCGCCAAAAAGCCCGTCGACACGAAGGCCGCCTGGCGCGAAGCCCGCGCCCTCATGTGGAAGCACCGCCAGGCGCTCGCCGTCGGCGCGGTGCTGATGATCGTGAGCCGCCTCGCCGGCTTCGTGCTGCCGCTCTCGTCCAAGTACCTCATCGACGACGTCATCACGAAGGGGCGCCACAACCTGCTCTGGCCCCTCGCCCTCGCCGCGACGCTCGCCACCATCGTGCAGGCCGTCACGGGCTTCGCCCTCTCGCAGGTGATCTCGGTCGCCGCGCAGCGCGCGATCAGCGACATGCGCCGCCGCGTGCTCAACCGGATCACGCGCCTCCCCGTGCGCTACTTCGACGAGCACCAGACGGGCGTGCTCATCTCGCGCGTGATGAACGACGCCGAGGGGATCCGGAACCTCGTCGGCACGGGGCTCGTGCAGCTCGTCGGCGGGGTCTTCACGGCGGTACTCGCGTTGGGCGTGCTCGTCTGGCTCAACTGGCTGATGACGCTGCTCATCGTCGTCATCCTCGCCCTCTTCGGCTGGGGGATGGCGACCGCGTTCGGCCGGCTGCGCCCGATCTTCCGCGAGCGCGGCAAGATCACCGCCGACGTCACCGGGCGGCTGAACGAGACGCTGGGCGGCATCCGCGTCGTCAAGGCGTACGGCACCGAGCGGCGCGAGCAGGCGGTGTTCGGCAAGGGCGTCAACCGCCTGTTCCGCAACATCGCGAGCAGCATCACCGGCGTGAGCGCGACGACGAGCGCGGGCACCGTCGTCGTCGGGCTCGTCGGCCTCCTCATCCTCGCCGTCGGCGGCCCCGCCGTGATCGCCGGGCGGATGACGTTAGGCGCGCTCCTTTCCTACGTCTTCTTCGTCGGGCTGCTGGCGATCCCCGTGGTCTCGGTCGCCTCGATCGGCACGCAGATCTCGGAGGCGATCGCGGGACTCGACCGCATCCGCGAGATCCTCCAGACGCCCACGGAAAACGAAGAGGACGCCCGCCGCTCGGCCCTCCCGTCGCTCCGCGGCGACGTCGCCTTCGACGACGTCTGGTTCGCCTACCGCGAGAACGTCCCCGTGCTCAAGGGGATCACCTTCGACGCCCCCGCGGGCTCGACGACCGCGCTCGTCGGCTCGAGCGGGAGCGGCAAGAGCACACTCGTCTCGCTCGTCATGGCCTTCAACCGCCCGACGCGCGGCCGCGTGCTCGTCGACGGCCGCGACCTCGACGACGTGCGACTCGCCGACTACCGCGCCAAGTTAGGCGTCGTGCTCCAGGACAACTTCCTCTTCGACGGCACGGTCGCGGAGAACATCAGCTTCTCGCGCCCCTCGGCCACGCGCGCGGAGGTCGAAGCGGTGGCGCGCCTCGCCAACTGCGACGACTTCGTGCGCGGCTTCCCCGAGGGCTACGACACGGTCGTCGGTGAGCGCGGCGTGAAGCTGTCGGGCGGCCAGCGCCAGCGCATCGCGATCGCGCGCGCCCTGCTCGCCGACCCCCGCATTCTCATCCTCGACGAGGCCACCTCGTCGCTCGACTCGGAGAGCGAGGCGCTCATCCAGGAGGCGCTCGCCCGACTCCGCGGCGGCCGCACGACGTTCGTCATCGCGCACCGCCTCTCCACCATCCGCTCGGCCGACCAGATCCTCGTCCTCGAGCAGGGCGCGATCGCGGAGCGCGGCACGCACGCGCAGCTCATGGCCCTCGGCGGCCGCTACCGCGCGCTGCACGACCGGCAGTACGCGTGGGAGGAGAACCGCTTCACGAACCCCGGCGAAGATTTCACGACGCCGGCGGTCGCGCCCGCGCCGAAGGTCGCGCGCGCCGTGGCCGCGCGGTAGTCTACCGCCGCGGAACGTCTCCCCGCCGCGGCCGCCCGCCGCCGCGCGGGCCACCACACGTCGGAGCAGCAGTCGATGATGCAGCGCAGGACGCTCGCGACCTTCGCCCTCGCCGCGTCGCTCGCGGCGGGCGCGTGCGGCGGGGGCGGCAGCAGCGGCGGCGGGACCACGACGCCCCCGCCCACGCAGCCGACCGGCCCCACCGCGTCGCAGTACGTCAACCCGGTGCTCGACGCCGACTTCCCCGACCCGGGCGTCGTCAAGGCGAGCGACGGGTCGTTCTACGCGTACGCGACGCAGACGACGGGGCTCCGCATCCAGGTCTCGCACTCGACCGACCTCGTCGCGTGGAGCACGCCGGCGGAGGCGATGCCGACGAAGCCGGCGTGGGCGAGCCAGTCGCAGAACTTCTGGGCGCCCGACGTCGAGCTGCGCGAGAACGGCACCTACGTCATGTACTACTCGGCGCAGATCGACGCCGACAAGCGCCTCGCGCCCGGCGACGGCTTCTGCGTCGGCATGGCGACCGCGACGACGCCGACCGGACCGTTCGCCGACGTCGGGCACCCGGTGGTCTGCGGGCCGAACGCGACGACGATCGACCCGCAGGGCTTCGACGACCCGCAGACGGGTGCGCGGTACCTGTTCTGGGGCTCGGGCGGCGCGCCGATCCGGGCGCAGCAACTCTCCGCGACCGACCGCTCCACCTTCGCCGCGGGCTCGTCGCCGTCGAGCGTGGTGTTCGCGCGCAACCAGGGCTACGAGCCGCTCGTGGAAGGCCCCTGGCTCACGTACCGCCAGGACCAGGGCTACTACTACCTCTTCTACTCGGGCAACAGCTGCTGCGGCAACGTGAACACCGTGCACTACGCCGTGCTGGTCGCCCGCGCCAAGAGCCCGACCGGCCCGTACGAGGTGCTCCGCGGCGCCGACGGCGCCGCGACCCCGGTCCTGCAGTACAGCTCGGCCTGGCTCGCGCCCGGCCACAACGCGGTCGTCCGGCTCGCGAACGGCGACGACTGGATGCTCTACCACGCGATCAACCCCGACAAGGCGTACCTCCTCGCGGGCAACACCGACATCTCGCGGCGGCCGCTGCTGCTCGACAAGATCAGCTACCAGCCTAACGGGTGGCCGATCGTGGGCCCGAGCGGCTTGCCGACGGGCACGCCCCAGACGAAGCCCGCGGTGCCGTGACCGGCGCGCGCGGCGTGCGCGTTAGGCGCGTCCTGCTGCGCGCGCCGACGCCCGCCGACGCGCTCCCGTTCCTCGCCCTCGTCCAGGCAAGCGCGGAGCTGCACCACCCCTGGGTCGTCGCCCCCGAGACCCCGGTCGCATTCCGCGCCTACCTCGCGCGCGCCGCGTGCGAGCACGACCTCTTCCCGGCGCACGTCTGCCGGCTCGTCTGCCGCGCGTCCGACGGCGCGGTGGTCGGCGCGGCCAACCTGAACAACGTGGTCTGGGGCGGGCTCCGCGGCGCGTCGCTCGGCTACTACGCCTTCGCACCCTACGCGGGCGAGGGGTACGTGCGCGACGGCGTCGCCGAACTCCTCACCCACGGCTTCCGCCACGCCGGCCTGCACCGCGTCGAGGCGGCCGTGCAGCCCGACAACGCGCGCTCGCGCGCCCTGCTCGCCGCGCTCGGCTTCCGCCACGAGGGGGACTCACCGCGCTACATGAAGTTCGGCGGCCGTTGGCGCGACCACGAACGGTGGGCGATCACCGAGGACGAATGGCGGCCGGAGCGCGCGCGCGGCCCGCGCCGCCGGCCGCGGGACGCGCCGGGCGGCGCATCGGCCGAGTAGCGGCGCGCCGAGCGCCGAGCGTATACTCGGCCGATGAGCGAACCCGTGCCCGACCTGCCGCGGATGACCTTCGACGAGTACCTCGCTTGGGAGGAGAGCGTCGACGAACGTCACGAATTCATCGACGGCTTCGTGTACGCCATGTGCGGCGGTTCGTCACCGCACAACCGCATTACGCTCAACATCGCGGCGCTGCGGTGGATCGCGGCCGGTGATGGGCCGTGCCACGTCTACCAGGAAGGCGAGAAGCTCCGCATCGGTGACGACGTCTTCTACCCCGACGTGATGGTCGTCTGCGAGCCGGACGGGGAGGACGACCGGATGGCCTACGCGCCCTGCGTGGTCATCGAGGTCCTGTCGCCGAGTAGCACGCGCCACGATCGCGAACGGAAGGTTCGGAAGTACCGGGCGCTGCCCTCGCTGCACGCGTACCTGATCGTGAGCCAGGAGTACCGGCACGTCGAGCGGCACTGGCGCGAGTCGGCCGCCGCGTCGTGGCAGCGCACGGAGGTGACCGCCGCCGACGGGCCGGTGCCCTGTCCCGTGCCCGGGACGCTCGACTTCGCCCAGATCTACCGCACCGTCGCCGCACCGTCGCCGCACCCGACCGCCCGCCGTGCCCCCCGTCGCCCCCGCGCTCCGCGCCGCCCGCCGCCTCCTGCTCCTCTCCAACTCGCGCGACCCCGCGGGCCGCTACCTCGTCCACGCGCGCGACGCGCTCGCCGCGCACCTCGCCGGCGCGCGCGAGGTCGCCTTCGTCCCCTACGCCGGCGTCACGGTCGGCTGGGACGCGTACGCGTCGCGCGTCGCGGAGGCGCTCGCTCCGTTAGGCGTCGCGGTGCGCGGCGTCCACGCGTCCGGCGACCCGGCGGCCGTGCTCGCGGAGGCAGAGGCGGTCGCCGTCGGCGGGGGGAACACGTTCCACCTGCTGGCCGAACTGCAGCGGCGCGGGCTCGTCGGCGTGCTCCGCGCGCGCGCGGCCGCGGGCGTCCCCTACGTGGGCTGGAGCGCGGGTTCCGTCGTCGCCTGCCCGACGATCCGCACGACGAACGACATGCCGATCGTCGAGCCGCCGGACGGCCTCCGCGCGCTGGCGCTGTTCGGGGCGCAGATCAACGCCCACTTCACGGACGCCCACCCCACCGGCTTTCAGGGCGAGACACGCCGCGAGCGGCTCGCCGAGTTCCTCGCCGCCAACCCCGGCGCGGCGGTCGTCGGGCTCCCCGAGGGGAGCTGGCTCGACGCGCGCGGCGAACGCGTCACGTTAGGCGGCCCGCACGCGGCGGTGGTGCTCCGCGAGGGCGGCGCGACAGACGCGCCGCCGGGGGCCGAGCTCGGCGCGGTCGAGGGCTGACGTGAGCCCCGCGCCCTCCTCCTACCCGTCCATCTACCGCGTCGTCCGCCGCATCCCCCGCGGCCGCGTCGCCACCTACGGCCAGGTCGCCTGGCTCGCCGGCCTCCCCGGCCAGGCCCGCCTCGTCGGCTACGCCATGCACGCCGCCGCGCCCGACGACCTCGTGCCGTGGCACCGCGTCGTCAACGCGCAGGGACGCATCAGCGCCCGCAGCGACGGCCCCGGCGCGAGCGTGCTCCAGCGCCTGCGGCTCGAGCGCGAGGGCGTCATCTTCGACGCGGGCGGCCGGCTCTCCCTCGAGCGGTTCGGCTGGGCGCCGCGTGCATGGCGCGACCGTCGGCGCGCGGCGCCGGACTGAACGGAATGGGCGGGGCGACGGCCCGGGGCCCCCGCCATCCGCCCCCTCAGCCCTCGCCTAACAGCCCGTCCTGCCCCACGCGGAGCTCCCCGCCGCCTCGCAGGCGGACGACGTACTCCACCTCGGGGGCGACGCGCGCCAGCAGCAGAATGGTGCCGCTCGCCCCCGCGTGCTCCCCCGCCGCCACGCGCACCGCGTCATGGAGCGCGAACCGCACCCCGGGCAGCGCCTCCCCCGCGAGCCACCGGTCCCCGAGCCCGGGCGCCCGACGCGCGCGGGCCGCCGCGGGACGCGCGTCACGCCCCACGCTCGTCCCCCCGCAGCCGGAGCGTCCCCTCGCACACGACCACCGAGCTGCCGCCCACCCGCACCGCCGTCACCTGTCCGTCGCCCGCCTTGTCCACCCGCAGCTCCAGCCGGCTCGGCCGCCCCATCTCGACCCCCTGCGCGATGCGCCACGCCAGCGTGCCCGTGCGCGGCGTCCGCGACGCGAGGTAACCGCCTAACGCCGCGCACGCCGACCCCGTCGCCGGGTCCTCGGGCACCGCGAGCTCCGGCACGAACACCCGCGCGTGGACGTCCGCGCCGTCCGTCCCGTCGAGCGCGAACACCATCACCCCCTCGCTGTCGAACGTGCGCGCCCCGTCGTGCGGGTCGAGCCCCGAGCGCGCCACGGGGAACGCCACCGCCCACGCGTCCGCGCGCACGTGCGCCCGCGCCACCGCCGCCCGGTCGCGCACCGGGACCAGCGTGAACGCCAGCCCGCACGACCCGATGCGCGCCGCGTACTCCGCCCCGAGCAGCTCGGCCACGTCGAGGCCCACCGCCGCGGCGAGGAGGGAGGCGTCGGGCGCGGGGCGCTCCTCCGGCAGCCGCACCACGCTCAGCTCCGCGAATGTCGGCTCGACCCCGCCGAGCTCCGCCGACCCGCCCTCGCCCACCACGACGCGCACCCGCACGTCGCCCACCCCCTCTTCCAGCACGACCTCCGCCTCCCGGGCGTCCGTGCGGAGCGCCCCGGTCGCGAACAGCACGTGCGCCGTGCCCACCGTCGGGTGCCCCGCGAACGGAATCTCCGCCGCCGGCGTGAAAATCCGAACCCGCACCGCGCCGCCCCGCTCCGGCGGCAGCACGAACGTCGTCTCCGAGTAGTTGAACTCGCGCGTCACCGCGAGCATCTCCTCGTCCGTCATCCCGCGCGCGTCGAGCACCACCGCGAGCGGGTTGCCGCCGAACTGCCGGTCCGTGAACACGTCGGCGGTGACGTAGCGAAAGGCGCGCACGCCCGTGGCCGGCATCAGATCGCCCCTTCCTGCGCGGCGCCTTCCACCGGGTCCGCGTCCAGGAACGCGTAGCGGAAGTCCGTCGCCGGCGCGAACGTCTCCTTGATCGTCCGCGGACTCACCCAGCGCAGCAGGTTGAGCTTCGAGCCCGCCTTGTCGTTCGTCCCCGAGCCGCGCGCCCCGCCGAACGGCTGCTGCCCCACGACCGCGCCCGTCGGCTTGTCGTTCACGTAGAAGTTGCCCGCCGCGTTCCGGAGCGCGACCGCCGCCTGCTTCACCGCCTTCCGGTCGCGCGCGAACACCGCCCCCGTGAGCGCGTACGGCGACGTGCGGTCGACCGTGCGCAGCACGTCCTCCCAGCCGTTAGGCGCGGAGTCGTCCCACGCGTACGCCGTCACCACCGGGCCGAAGATCTCCTCGCACATCAGCCGGTACCCCGGCTCCGGCGCCTCGACCAGCGTCGGCTCGACGAACCACCCCGTCGCGCGGTCCGCGCCGCCGCCCTGCACCACGCGCGCGTTCGCCCGCGCGTCGTCCAGGTACCCCGAGATCTTCGTGAACGAGCGCTCGTCGATCACCGCGCCCATGAAGTTCCGGAAGTCGCGCACGTCGCCGACGCGGATCTCCTGCATCATCGCGACCACGCGGTCGCGCACGTCCGGCCACATCGACGTGGGGACGTACACGCGGCTCGCCGCCGAGCACTTCTGCCCCTGGTACTCGAACGCGCCGCGCACGATTCCCACCGCGAGCGCCTGCCGGTCGGCCGAGGGGTGCGCGAGGATGAAGTCCTTGCCCCCGGTCTCCCCCACGATCCGCGGGTACGAGCGGTAGCGCCCCATGTTGCGCCCGATCGTCTCCCACATGCTGTTGAAAACGCCCGTGCTCCCCGTGAAGTGCACGCCCGCGAGGTCGGGGTGCGCGAGCAGCGGGTCGCTCACGAGTTTGGGATCACCCGGGATAAAATTGATCACGCCCGGCGGCAGCCCCGACTCCTCGAGCAGCCGCATGAGGTGCCACGCCGAGAGCATCGCGCTCGCCGCGGGCTTCCACACCACCGTGTTCCCCATCAGCGCCGCGCTCGTCGGCAGGTTCCCCGCGATCGCCGTGAAGTTGAACGGCGTCACCGCGTACACGAACCCCTCGAGCGGCCGGTAGTCGAGCTGGTTCCACATCGTCCGGTCGCTCAGCGGCTGCTCCGCGTACAGCTCCTCGGCGAACCGCACGTTGAAGCGCAGGAAGTCGATCAGCTCGCACGCCGCGTCGATCTCCGCCTGGTGCGCCGTCTTCGCCTGGCCCAACATCGTCGCCGCGTTCAGCGTCTGCCGCCACGTCGTCGACAGGAGCTCGGCCGCGCGCAGGAACACCGCCGCGCGGTCCTCCCACGCCCAGTTCGCCCACTCCCGGTGCGCGGCGCGCGCCGCGTCCGCCGCGCGCGCCACGTCCTCCGCGCCCGCGCGGTGCCACTCGCCTAACACCTCGCGGTGCGCGCACGGGTTCGTCACCTGCGCCACGTCCCCCGTGTGCACGCGCTCGCCGCCGATCACGAGCGGGATCTCCGCGCGCTCCCCCGCCATCTCCTGCAGCCGCGCCTGTAACGCCTTCCGCTCCGGCGAGCCCGGCGCGTAGCCCCGCACCGTCTCGTTCACCGGCGCGGGCACCCGCCGCGTCCCGGCGAACCCGACCGCGCCGCCCATCTCCGGCACCGGCTGCTCGGCACTCGCCGCTGTGCCGCCGCGGATCGGCGCCTCCCCGCCAGAGCCGTGCGGAACGTGGTGAGCGGGCGCGGACGGAACGGAGGTGGCCATGACTCGGGCGACGTGAAATGGTGACGAGGTGTGACGAGAGCGGTGCCGGCGACGCGCCGGAAATCTAGAAGCGTCTCCCGCCGGCTCCCGCGGACGGTAGCTTACCCGCATGGCGTTCGGTCTTCGTCTGCTGCTCCCCCCGACCGCGACCCGTGCGGGACGCGTCGTCCTGACCGGTGCCGTCGGCGCCGCGCTCGCCGCCTGTGCCGCCGACCCGGTCGTCTGGGACGACGCGGCCGAGCGCCGACTCCCCGCGCCGACCGCCTCCGGCGACACCGCACCAGAAGCCGCGGCCGAGTCCCTCGCCGCGACCGGCGTGCTCGCCGCACTCCACGGTACCGCTGCCTCGACGCCCCCGAGTCCGACGCGCCCCACCGCCGCCGACCCGCAGGCGTGCCCCGCCTCGCTCCGCCTCGCCGCGGGGCGCGGCGGCGTGGTCGACGCAGTCTGGTGGTCCGCCCGCGCCGACCGGTCGGCCGCGCTTCGCGCCAGCCGCTCCGCCGACAGCGGCCGCACCTGGTCCGCGCCGTTCCCCGTCGACACGGTCGACCGCTCCGAGTCCGGCTGCGACCGCCCTGCGCCGAGCATCGCCGCCGACTCGGCGAACGGCTACCTGCACGTCGCCTACTCCATGGACGCGCCCGAGGGCAAGGGCGTGTTCTACGCGCACCAGATGGACCCGCGCGCCGGCTTCGAGCGCCCGCAGGCCGTCGTCTACGGCGACCGCCCCGCGGCCACGAGCGTCGCCTCCTCCGGCGACCTCGTCGTCGTCGCCTACGAGGACCCGAACACCGGCGGCCGGCCCTTCGTCTCGCTCGCCCTCTCGCACACGGCCGGGCACTCGTTTGCCGAACGCTTCGCGGCGAGCGAGCGCAGCAGCATGTCGGCCGAGCGGCCCGTGGTTGCGGTCACCAGCCGCCGCGTCGCGCTCGGCTGGGTCGAGCGCACCGCCCCGCGCGCGATCCAGGGCACCGACGACCCACGCAGCGCGACCGCCGCACAGCCGAGTGGCGTCGTGGTGCGCGTCGGGCAGTTGCGCCAGTAGCGAGGGCCGCGTGCCGGGCGCCCTCATCGCCGCCACCGACGACGTCACGGCCGACACGTTCGCCGCGGTCCTCGGCACCGCCGGGTACGCGGTCGACGTCGTCCCCGAGGCCGGCGCCGCCTGGCGCGCCTACTTCGAGCACGCTCCGGCCGTCCTCGTCATCGACCTCGACTTGCGCGGCGCGGACGGCGCGGCCGCCGCGCTCGCCTTCTGCCGCCGCGTGCGCCAGGCCGAATGGGAGGCCGACCAGGACGCGGCCTCCCCGCGTACCCCATCGCGCGACGCGGCCCACGCCGTCCCCGGCGTCTGCTACGTGCTCGCCGTCGCCTCGCGCGACCGCCCGGGCGACCTGCTCGAAGCCCTCGACGCCGGCGCGGACGACTACATCACGCAGCCCCTGTCGGCCCGCAACGTCGCGGCCCGCCTCGCGATCGCGGAGCGCCGCATGGCGCAGGACAGCGCACGACGCGAGGCCGAACGCGCCCTGCTCCGCGCGCGGTACCTCGCCGGCATCGGCGAGACGTCGATCGCGCTGCAGCACGAGATCAACAACCCGCTCGCCGCCCTCCTCGGCCACGCCGCGCTCATCGAGCACGGCATGGCCGAGCCGGGCGAGGAGCGTGAACTGCTCGACGTCATCGTCGAGCAGGCGCACCGGATCGCGGGTGTGATGAAGCGCCTCGCCGCCGTCCGCGACCCGACGAGCGTCGAGTACCTCGGTGGTGCCCGCATGCTCGACCTCTCGCGCGACCTCTTGCGCACGACGGGCGAGCACGCCGCCACCCCGCCCCCAGCCGCGGAGCCCAACGCCTGACGTGGCACGCGTGGGTAGCCGGAGCCCGCACGTCCGGCATATACTTCGAAACTGTGCTTAGCATCTCAGCGTAGTCCCGGCATGCACGCCCCCTTCCGCGCCCTCGCCGACCCCACGCGCCGGGCCATTCTGCGCCGGCTGCGCGACGGCCCGCGCACCTCGGGCGAGATCGCCGCCGAGTTCCCGATCGCCTGGGCCAGCGTCTCGCGTCACCTCGGGCTCCTGCGCGACGCCGGACTCGTCCTCGCCGAACGCGACGGCCAGCAGATGATCTACTCGCTCAACACGACCGTCCTTCAGGACGTCGTCGAGCACCTGCTCGAGCTCGTTCGCCCGGGCGAGGTGCCACCCACCAACGACCACGCCGCGCAATCCGACCGATGACCGATTCGCCCGACGGCCCCGCGTCGACCCCGCAGTCCGTCCACTCGGCGACGCGCGCACTCGACCGCGCGGCCACCGCCCTCATCGCGCTCATGCTCGCCGCGTCCGCCGTCGTCTACCGCGCGCTGCCGCCGGTGCTCGCCACGCATTGGGGCGCCGACGGCACGGGCAACGGATGGACCCCGCGCCTCCCCGCCGTGCTCCTCCTCCCCGGGCTCGCCATCGTGCTCTGGCTCGTGCTCCGCGCGGCGCCGGCGATCGACCCGCGGAAGGCGCGCTACGCGCAGTTCGCCGGCACCTACCGCACCGTCGCGATCCTTCCGCTCGCCCTCCTCGCCGGCGTGCACGGCATCATCCTCGCCGCGGGGCTCGGCTACCACCTGCCCGTCGCGCGGCTCGCGGTCCTCGGCGTCGGCGCGCTTCTCCTCGTCCTTGGCAACGTGCTCCCGCGCGTGCGCCCCAACTACTTCGTCGGCATCCGCACGCCGTGGACGCTGGCGAGCGACGCCGTCTGGGCGCGCACGCACCGCGTCGGCGGGTACCTGCTGGCCGGCGCCGGCGTGGTCACCCTCGCGGCCGGCCTGCTCGGCGGTCCGTACGTCCTGCCGGCCGCGGTTGCCTCGGCGACCGCGGCCGCCCTCGCCACCGTGTGCTACTCGTACGCCGCCTGGCGGCGCGAAGCCGCGCACGCCGTCACCCGCCCCCGCCCCCGCCCATGATCCGCCCCGCACTCGCCGCCGGCGTCCTCGGCCTAACGCTCGCCGCGCTGCGCGCCCCCGCGCAACCCGCGCCCCCGCGCGCGTTCGTCGTCCGCCACGGGCCCGACACGCTCGCCGTCGAACGCGTCGAGCGCGGCGCCGACGGCTCGGTCGTCTCGCGGCTCACGTTCCGTGGCGGCGGCCTCCCGGTGGGCCTCCGCGCCGTGACCACCTACAATCTCGCGCCGGATGGACGCGTCCGGCGCGCGACGACCGACGCCACGGCGCCCGGCGCGAACGCGCCGGCGCCGCGCGTGACGTTGACGTTCGGATCCGCCCCGGGCGACAGCATCGACGTCCAGATCGGCACCGCGCCGTCGCGGCGCGTGGCGGCGGCCCCGGGCGCCCTCCCGTTCACCAACCTCTCCGTCGTGCCCTGGGAACTCGCCCTCCGCCGCGCCCTCGCGCTCGGCGGCGGAACGCTGCGGCCGACCGACGTCCTCTTCTACGCGGGGCCGCAAGCCCCCACGCTGACCGCCTCCGTGGCCGCGCACGGCCGCGACTCGGTCGTGTTCACGGTGAACGGCCTCGAGATCCTCGCCCACGTCACCGGCGACGGGCACATCATCGGCATGCGCGTCCCGGCGCAGGGCATCGACTTCGACGCCGCGGACCCGCGCGCCGTCTCCGCCCTCCCGACCCCCGCCGGGCCGCCGCCGACGAGCTACGCGCCGCCGCCCGGCGCGCCGTACACGGCCGAAGAGGTCCGCGTCCCGACGCCCGCAGGCTTCGCGCTCGCGGGTACGCTCACGCGCCCAACGGCCGCGCGCGGCGCCGTGCCGGTCGTCGTCACCATCACCGGCTCCGGCCCGCAAGACCGTGACGAACACCTATCCGGCATTGCCGGCTATGCCCTGTTCCGACAGATCGCCGACACCCTCGGCCGCCGCGGCATTGCCGTCCTCCGCCTCGACGACCGCGGCGTCGGCGCGTCCGGCGGCACCTTCGCGACCGCGACGAGCCGCGACTTCGCCGACGACGTGCGCGCCGCGCTCGCGTGGCTGCGGGCACGCACGGCCGAGCGCGGCGACGTCGACGCGCGCCGGCTCGCACTTCTCGGCCACAGCGAAGGCGGGCTGATCGCACCGATGGTCGCGGCGGACGATTCGAGCATCGCCGCCGTGGTGCTCCTCGCCAGTCCGGCGTACACGGGGCAGCGCGTGTCGGAATTCCAGCAACGCGACGCGATCGCGGCGCGCGTTCCCGCCGGTCTGCGCACGTTGGCGTATCAGGCGAATCAGCCGGGCGTCCGCGCGCAGCTCGCGCGGAGTCCGTGGATGCAGTTCTGGTGGAGCTACGACCCGCTCCCGACCGCGCGCCGCGTCCACGTGCCGGTCCTCATCCTTCAGGGGGCGACGGACCACCAGGTCACCCCCGAACAGGCCGACACGCTCGCCGCCGCGCTGCGCGCGGGCGGCAACCGCGACGTCACGGAGCGCGACTTCCCGGCCACCGACCACCTCTTCCTCGCCGACCCCTCGGGCGAATCGACGGGGTACGCCGCGCTCCCCTCCAAGTCCGTCCGCCCCGAAGTGCTCGGAGCCATCGCCGACTGGGTGTCGGCGCGTCTGGCGCACGACGCGACGCCCTGACGCGCCGCAGGGGCCCCGCAAACGCGCGCAGGGGCGTTGTGTAAGGCATCTCCGCACGGCGCGAGGTACGCGTGTGCGGGTGACGTGCGGGTGACGTGCGGGTGACGTGCGGGTGACGTGCGGGTGACGTGCGGGTGACGTGCGGTTGACGCGCGGCGAACCTGCACGCCTATTGCATGTGCGCCTTACACACGTACGTTAGGGCGCGACCGTCACAAATTGCGACGGAGCCCGCGGGACGCTCCGCGCGCCCATCCCCACTCAGGAGACGCGATGGCCACAGCCAAGAAGCCCGCCGGCGCCGCACAGACGCGGTCCACCTCTACGAATTCCAGCACGAAGACGAGCGCGGGCGCCAAGAAGACCGCCGCCAAGTCGGGACGCGCCGCGCCGAGCAAGGCGGCCGCGACCGCCAAGGCGCCCGCGAGTAAGAGTGCGGCGAAGTCCGCCGCGAAGACCGCGAGCAAGTCGGCCGCCAAGAGCGCCAGCAAGACCGCGGCGAAGTCGGCCGCCAAGACGGCGAGCAAGTCGGCCGAGAAGTCCGCCGCCAAGAAGGCGCCGTCCAAGTCCGCGGCCGGTAAGCGCGGGCCCAACCCCGCCTTCATGAAGCCGCTGCGGCCCGACGCGCAGCTCGCCGAGGTCGTCGGCAGCGAGCCCATGCCGCGCACGCAGGTCGTCGCCCGCGTGTGGGACTACATCAAGAAGAACGGCCTGCAGGAGAGCCGGAACATCAAGGCCGACGACAAGCTCCGTCCCATCTTCGGCAAGGAGCAGATCACGATGTTCGAGATGATGAAGCTCGTGAACGCGCACCTTTCCGACGCGTCGGCGTAATACACGCCGCGCGAGCTGTCCGACGCGCCCCCGGTCGGCCGCACACTTGGCGGCCGGCCGGGGGCGCGCCAGCTTTCCGCCCCGCGCTCCCCTTCCGCCGCTCCTCCCGCTCCAACGTCGTGCCCGCATCGTCCACCAAACCCGCCAACTCGCGCAGCGCCGTCGCGGACCTCCGCGCCGGGCGCCGCACGTCGTCCCGCCCGACGAGCGGCGGGCGCTCCACGGCGCGGCGCGGGAGCAGTAGCACGGGCGTCTGGGAAACGGCACGCGCGTTCCTCGGCACCGTCGTCCTCTTCCTCGTCATCCGGACCTTCCTCGTCGAAGCCTTCCGGATTCCGTCGGGCAGCATGATCCCCACGCTGCTTGTCGGCGACTGGCTGTTCGTGAACAAACTCGTCTACGGCCCACACCTGCCGTTCACGAGCGTCACCCTCCCCGGCTACGCCGACCCCAAGCGCGGCGACGTGGTCGTCTTCGAATCACCCTACCAGGGTGACGAGGCCGCCCGCGGCGCCGACCCGACGCCCACCCTCGTCAAGCGCCTCGTCGGCCTCCCCGGCGACACGCTCTCCATGCGCGACGGCCTGCTCTACGTCGACGGCGTCGCCCAACGGCAGGGCTACGCGACGAGCAGCAACTACAAGGGCAATCCCGACGAGACCAACGACCTCTTCGGCTGGCAGCGTCAGTACGCGCTCACCGCGTCCCGCTTCGGCGCCGCCCCGGCCACCCCCACCCACGACAACTGGGGCCCGCTCGTCATCCCGCCGCGCCACTACATGATGCTCGGCGACAACCGCTACTGCTCGAAAGATTCGCGCTACTGGGGCCTCGTCCCCCGCCCCAACCTCCGCGGCCGCCCCATCTTCGTCTACTACTCCTACCGCCCCGCCCCCGACGACGAAACCGGCACCGGCGCCTGCGACCCGGACCGCAGCGAGAAGGCACTCCCGTTCATCACGGATGTGCGCTGGGCCCGCATCGGGCATGTGATTCGATAAGGATATGAGGGCCGTGGCGCTCGGGTTGATCGCTGCGAGCCCGTGACCGTCCGGGGATACTCCAGCAGGGGATACGACCGCTGGGGATACGACGGCAGGGGTGATGAAGCCGGGAGGACAAGAGCAAACCGTTCTTAACGCCAACACTGTTCAGATAGGCGGTCCGACCCGATCGTAGGCTCGTCCCCCAGGAGGGTAATATGGCGAGCCGAGCTGCAGCAGCAGGGGCCAGCGTCCGCCTGACGGACTGCTTGAGCGCGGGCGTGCTGGCGAAGGCGTTCCCGCTCGAGACGGTGCACGCCGTGCTCGCCGAAACGGGCCGGGCGAGCCAGCGCGAGCGCGATCTACCCGCGCATGTGATGGCCTACTACGTCATCGCCCTGGCGCTCTACTCGCCGGCGCCGTACGGCGAGGTGCTGCGCGCGCTGCTCGAAGGCGCCCGCTGGCTCGCCGGCCCCGATGCCGCGGGGCACGTGCCGGGGCGCTCGGGGATCTCGCAGGCCCGCACCCGGCTGGGCGAGGCGCCGCTGCGGGAACTGTTCACGCGGATCGTGCGCCCCGTTGCCACCCCCGCGACGCCCGGGGCGTTCTACCGGCAGTGGCGCACGGTGGGCCTGGACGGGACGACGCTCGACGTCGCCGACACGCGCGCGAACGGCCGACACGCGCGCGAACGACCGGGCGCCCGAGCGCCGCGCGCGGGACGAGCGCGTACCCGCAGGTGCGCCTCGTGGGGCTCGTCGAGACGGGCCCGCACGTCGTCTTCGCCGCCGCGCTCGCGCCGTACGCCACGAGCGAAGTCACGCTCGCCGCCGATGCGCTCCCGGCGCTCGCGCCGGGCATGCTCTGTCTGGCCGACCGCTTCTGCCCGAGCTTCGACCTCTGGCCGACGGCCGCCGCCACCGGGGCACAGCTCCTCTGGCGGATTCGCCGGAACGCGCGCTTGCCAGTGCTCGAACGCTTCGCTGACGGCTCCTACCGCAGCGAGCTGCGGGCGACCTGGCACTCGCGCGCGACCGACCGCGCCGCGATCCCGGTGCGCGTCGTCGAGTACACGTTGCCCAAGGTGCGGGACGCCGACCCGGTGTACCGGCTCGTGACGACGCTCCTCGATCCCGCCGCGGCGCCAGCGGCGGAGTTGGCCGCCCTGTACCATGAACGCTGGGAAGTGGAGGGCACGTTCGACGAACTGAAGACCCACCTCAAGGGTGCGCAGGTCGTGCTGCGCAGTAAGACACCGGTGCTGGTGCGCCAGGAGGCGTATGGCCTCCTGCTCGCGCACTACGCCGTGCGTGGCCTGCTACCCGAGGCGGCGGTGAGCGCGCCGGGCCGCCCGCGCGACCCGGATACGCTCTCGTTCGTGCACGGCGTACGCGTGCTCCGCCGGACGCTCCCGCGCCTCGCGGCCGTTCCCCCTCGGGACCGGCCGACGCTGTGGCAGCACCTGCACGCGGCCCTGCTCGTCGAACTCCGGGAGGAGCGCGTGAGCTCGAGCCGAGGGCGGAGCGTGCCGCGCGGCGTCAAACGCAAGATGACGCGCTACCGCGTGCGCCCCCGGCGGAGGCGACGGAATCGTCCGGTCGTAACCGTTCAGCGGTGTAGTCGGATGGCCCGAGGGATGCGGCGGCCGGTGCGGCATGAGCGCGCTCGAGCAGCTTGAGGCGGCGGGCGAGGTCGTCAGCCCCGCGGTGCACGCCGTGATCCTGGCG
>JAABUZ0100002730.1_pt1 | contig 28342 bp, 25 predicted proteins | sample 5562091 | NCBI WGS metagenome assembly JAABUZ01 (sample SAMN12813069, study PRJNA571459) | rock metagenome | isolation source: Antarctica rocks | place: Antarctica: Victoria Land, Linnaeus Terrace sud | collected 2015-12-21 | reverse complement strand
CTTGCTCGGCCGGCGCGATGTCGGTCAGCAGCAGGCTTTGCTGCGCCGTCAAACGGACGCCGGGGGCGAACCGCTCGACGACGCGGCGCAGCGCCGTGCGTAGGCGCACGGTCTCGGTGTCGTTGATGCGCCCGTTCTCGATGTAGAGGCCCAGGAACAGGTTGCCGTCGGCCTGACGGCTCCAGCCGAGGTGGTCGTCCACGTCGGTCCACTCGATCGGTCGCGGGTCGGACAGGGGGCGGCCCAACCGGCGCTCGGTTTCGGCGCGGAACCAGGCGATGCCTTGCTCCTCGACGAGGTACTTCATGCGCGCGTGCTTGCGGTTCTTGCGGTCGCCGTAGTCGCGCTGGACCGTGACGATCGTCTCCACGAGCCCGATCACCTCGTCGGGGCTCACGAAACACAGCGGCGTGGCCGCGCGCGGATAGGTGTCGGGCTTGTTGTGGGTCATGCCCAGTCCACCCCCGACGAGCACGGTGAAACCGGCCAACTCCTCGTCGTCGAGGTGCGCGACGAGTCCGACGTCCTGCGTGTAGACATCGATGCAGTTGTCGCCGGGGAAGGCCACGCCAATCTTGAACTTGCGCGGCAGGTAGGTGGGACCGTAGATTGGCTCGTCCACCGTCGACGCCGTCCCCTCGCGCGGCGCCTCGACGATGTGCGCCTGCTCGCCGTCGATCCAGATCTCGTGGTAGGCGTGGCTGTGCGGCGCCAGATGCATGGCGATGTCGTGGGCGATCTCTTGCACACGCGCCTGCGCACGGGTGGCGATCGGCGCGGGGCAGGCCATCACGTTGCGGTTGACGTCGCCGCATGCGGCCAACGTGGAGAGCAGGGCCTTATTGATGTCGTGGATCGTCGCGCGCAGGTCCTCTTTGAGGACGCCATGCAGTTGCAGGCCCTGACGCGTGGTGATGCGCAGCGTGCCGTCGGCGAACGCGCCGGCGATGTCGTCCTCGGCGAGGTACTGCGCGGCGGTGAGCACGCCGCCGGGGATGCGCGAGCGCACCATCATCTGATACGCCTTGTCCAGACCCGCCGCTTTGCGCGCTTGCCGCGCGTCGCGATCCTCCTGCTCGTAGACGCCGTGGAATTTGAGGAGTTGGATGCTGTCCTCGGAGAAGTGCGTCGTGTCCGCCGCCAGTTCCTCGGGTGTTTCGCCGCGCAGGCCGTGGCTGCGCAGCTTCAGCGCCTCGTTCTTGCTCCCCGCGCCCGGCCCCAGCTCAATCAAGCTGTTCGGCGGCGTTCCCTTGCTGCTATCGGTCATATCCATCCTTTTCTGGGTTCTGACGTTTTCTGGGTTCTGACGTTACCCTGGTTAGGATTTGTGTGATTGACGCCGGGTTCGCGCTCGCGGCCGGCGTTCGTCGCCGCGTGACCCGGGCTACGTGGCCTCGCCGGGCCTGCGTTATGGCGTCGTATGAATGCCGCACTCGGTCTTGGCAAAACCGCTCCAGCGGCCGGCGCGCGGGTCGTCGCCGGGGGCGACCGGTCGCGTGCAGTGCGTGCAGCCGATGCTGGGGTACCCCCTGTCGTGCAGGGGATTATACGGCACGTCGTGGTTGGTGATGTAGCGCCAGACCGCCTTCTCGTCCCAGTCGACCAACGGGTTAACCTTGGCCAGGTCGAACTTGACGTCCCACTGTACGATGGGCGCGGCGCGTCGCGTCGAGGATTGATCGCGCCGTAGTCCCGTGATCCAAGCGTCGAAGCCGCGCAAGGCCTCGCGCTGCGGCGCGACTTTGCGGATGGCGCAGCAGCGATCGGGATCGCGCGCCCATAGCGCGTCGCCGTGTACGGCGCCCTGCTCGGTCACGGTGAGGGCCGGCCGCAGCGGGCGCGGAGCGATGCCGTAGCGCGTCGAGGCCCGCTCGACGAGGGCGTACGTCTCGGGGAAGAGCAGGCCCGTGTCGAGATAGAAGACAGGGGTTTCCGGGGCGAGGCGCATCACCATATCGAGCAGGACCATCCCCGTTGGGCCGCCGAACGAGCAGGCCAACGTGATGCGCGGGCGGTAGGCGTCGAGCGCCCAGCGCAGGATCTCTTCCGGCGCGCTTCCCTCCAGCGCGCCCGCAACCCTCTCCAGGTCATCTCGCGTCGGCGCCGCTCGCGTGCATGTCGTCATAGAATAATTCCTATATAATCTATCGGAAATATGAGTAGCTCTGCCTATCGTTATGGTAGACGGCCGGCGAGGCCATTGTCAACCGCGATCATGCACTCCGATCCGCGGAGCGCGCTGTACACTTTGACCGGACGGCGTGGCACGATCCTCCCTCGTGTACGTCGCTTTCGGCGCGCTTGTATTCGTCATCCGGAGCGTCGGGGCGGCCAACTACGGGCTGTTAGCCATCGCGGTCACCGCCCTCGTCGTAGTCCTGACCTCTTTCGCGGGCTCCCCTCCGGAGGCGACGATCGTCGAGCGCGGCGCGTATGCGCTCGTTGGGGGGTGCTGGCGCTCGTCGCCTACCTCGTGTGGCCCACCTGGGAGCGCACGCAGACGCCCGCTATCCTGGCCGATCTGATCGAGGCCTATCGCCAGTATGTCGCCGCCGTCATGGCCGGGTATCTCGATCCGCGCCAGCGCGATCCGGCGCGCCTGGATGATACCCGCATCGCGGCGCGCCTGGCCCGCACCAACGCCGAGGCGTCGGTCGCCCGTCTGTGCGACGAACCGGCGCGTTTCGCGGACGACCTGGATCGCGCCGCCGGTCTGCTCGCCAACTCCCATCGCTTCGTGCATAGCGCCATGGCCCTGGAGGCGGGTTTGTACCACGGGCCTGTCTCTAACGCCAGCGCCCCGGCCGCGCTGCGCGTTTTCGCCGCCGACGTCGATACCACGCTGTGCGCGCTGGCTCGAACTCTGCGCGATCCGTCTTACGGGTTCGACGACCTACCGGATCTGCGGGCGGATCAGCGCGCGCTGAGGATGCCACGGCCGGACGAGGCGGCCGGGGACGGCCCCGCGCGACAGGGCGTCTACCCCGGCGCCGTCCTGGCGCTCGAGACCGATCGCGTGGTCGATAGTATCAACACGATGACGGCGCTCCTGCGCCGGGCGCGCTCTAATCTTTAATGCTGTAGCGGACCGACCGGAACGACGAGGGCGCGGTCGATGGCGGAGACGGCGGCGCGGCCGCACAGGGCGAGGTCGAGCGTGATCTCGGCCCGCAAGAGTTCCAGCACGCGCGCGACCCCCGCTTCACCGTCGACCGCCAGCCCCCACAGAAATGGGCGGCCCAGCAGGACGGCGCGCGCGCCCAGCGCCAGGGCCTTGAGCACGTCGGTCCCGCGCCGGATCCCGCCGTCGAGCAAGACCTCGACGCGCCCGTCGACCGCCGCGACGACGGCGGGCAGCGCGTCGAGCGGCGCCACGGCGCCGTCGAGTTGGCGTCCGCCGTGGTTCGATACGATAATGGCGCGCGCGCCGTGCGCGAGAGCGGCGCGCGCGTCGTCGGGGGCCAGGACCCCCTTGGGGACGATGGGTAGACGCGTGATCGAGGCCAGCCAATCGAGGTCCTCCCAGCGCAGGGCCTGCTCCCACGAGCCCACGTACGACGTCAGCCCCGAGCCGCCGTCGCCCGCCGGGACACGTCGATACACTGTCCGCGCGAGGTTAGCCAGGCCTACGCCCTCGGGCAACGTGAAACGGTTGCGCTCGTCGGCCTCGCGCCGGCCCAGCAACGGCGTGTCGACCGTGACGACGAGGGCTCGCGCCCCACACGCCTCGGCTCTCTGCACGAGGTCACGCGTGATCTCGCGGTCGCGGTAGATGTAGAGCTGGAACCACCAGGGACCCGCGACAGGCGCGACCTCCTCCATCGCGTAGGTCGCGGCGGTGCTGAGCGTATAGATCGTGCCGGCGTCGCGGGCGGCCCGCGCCGTCGCCAATTCCCCCTCGTCGTGCATCAGACGGTGAAAGCCCAGCGGGGCCATCAGGACCGGCATTGAAACCTCTTGCCCGAGCACGGTCGTCGCGAGGTCGGCCGCCTCGATCCCCTGCATCACGCGCGGCAGCAGCCGCCAGTGGTCAAAGGCGGCGCGGTTGCCCGCCAGCGACACTTCGTCGCCCGACCCGCCGGCCACGTAGTCGTAGCTCATCGCGGGTAACACGGCCCGCGCCGCGCCCTCGTACTCGTGCAGGTTCAGCGGCCCCGTGACAACCGGGGCCGGCGTGCCTTCCTCGTCGTCGATCGGCATACTATCACCTTCATCCGTGTGGCCTCGACACCTCAACGGCTAGGCGGCGGGGGCGCGGCCCTCGCGGGTGAGGCGCTCCTCGTGGGCGTCGACGAGGGCGAGGTTGCCGGCGAGGGTCGCGTCGGCGAGCAAGGCGCGGCGCAACTCCATACCGTCGGGAACCTTCGAGAGGTAGCCCAGTAGGTGGCGGCGCAGCGCGAACACCCCCGCCCGCTCTCCGCGCGCGGCGACGTTCTGGCGCAGGTGGCGACGGCATAGCTCCAGGCGCTCGGCCGGGGTGGGACCGACGACGGGCTCGCCCGCTTCCAGTTGGCGTACCTCACGAAAGATCCACGGGTGGTTGAGCGCGGCCTGGCCGATCATCACCCCGGCGCAGCCGGTCTCGGCGAAGGCTCGCCGCACATCCTCCGCCGTCTTGACGCCGCCGTTGACGACGACGGGGATACCGACGGCCGCGCGCACGCGCGCGGCCCAACTCCAATCGGCCTCGCCTTTGTGTCCTTGCAGGGCCGTACGGCAGTGCAGCGTGATCACGGCCACGCCGGCGTCTTCGAGCCGCCGCGCCATATCGACCGGGTTGGGCGGGCTGTCGCCCCAGCCGATGCGCGTCTTGACCGTCACGGGCAAGGATACCCTGCGTACGATCGCCTCCGCCATGGCGGCCATCGCCGGAACGTCGCGCAGCCAGCCGCTCCCGGCCCCGCGCCGCGCGATCTTGGGGACCCAGCAGCCGCAGTTGATGTCGACGAGGGCCGGGGCGGACCCCTCCGCGATCGCGGCCGCCTCGACGAGTCGCTCGGCGTTCGCGCCGTAGATTTGAATGCCCACGGTCGGCCCCTCGCCCGGGCCGAGCTCGATCTTGCGCCGCATGCTCGGCGCGCCTGAGAGGAGCATCTCGACGTTGACGAACTCGGTGAACGTCAGGTCGGCGCCCAATTCGCGGCACAGCGTCCTGAAATCGACATCGGTGACGTCTTCCATCGGCGCCAGCATCACCGGCCGCCGCGCCAGCAGGTCGTCGACGTGCGCGCGCGCCTGTAAATTTTTGTCTGTTTTGTCTGTACGGTCGCGTTGTTCCATCATAGAAAAGGTCGCTGTCTCTTTGCTCCGCGCTATAGCTATCCCGCGCCAAGACCCTGTTTCAAGCCGCGCTTGCCGACGCGTATCACCGCATCGTGGCGCCATATCTCCAGTGCCGCTTTCCGCATTATCGCAGGTTATCGACACTCACGGGCTCAGCGTAGAGAGATAGGCACGTCGTCCAGATGCGCGATCTCGGCGTCGGGTACGATACCGTCGTCGCCGTCGTGGCGCCGGGCCGCGGCGCGGTTGATCCAGACCGCCCGTATCCCCGCCCCTTGCGCGCCCGCGATGTCGCGCGCGCGGCTGTCGCCCACCATGACCGCGGCGGAAGCGGGAACGTCGAGCCTGTTGAGAACGAGGTCGAAGATGCGGCGGTCGGGTTTGCCGATCCCCACGTCTCCCGAGACCACGATGGTCGCAAAGTGGTGGGCCAGTCCCGCGCCGGCGAGCTTCTCGCGCTGGAGGTCCGGCGCGCCGTTCGTCAGGAGGGCCAGGCGATACGCCCCTCGCAGGCGGGTCAGCGTAGCCTCGACCTCGGGGTAGACGACATGGCGCGCACGCCGTTCGCGCTGGAACCGTTCGGACAACTCCTCGGCGCGGGCGAGATCGCGGACGCCGCGATCGGCCAGGGCGCGGCTCCAAACATCGCGCCTGTAGATGGGGCCCCAGGCGCGGAGGGCGCGCAGGTTCGGGTTGTCGCCCAGGAAGCGAGCCCACAGCCCCTCGACCGGGCTGATGCCGATGGCGTGGCAGTAGTCGCCGGTCGGGGTCCCGTACCACGAGGAGCGCGCGCGCCGTTGGACCGCCTCGACGAGCCCCGCGGGGTCGACGCCGTACTCCTCGCTCACACCCATGCACGTCGCGCGTAAGGCGGCGTGGTCGGACACGTCTTGCGCGAGGAGCGTATCGTCGAGGTCGAAGATGATGGCGCGTGTCGCGGCGTCACTCCCCACGCGCGCCGTCCCGGTCTCCCCTGTCGTGCGCGCCGCCCGCCGCGCCGTAGAGGCGTGTCTCCATGCGCGCACGCACGGCCGGCCACTCGTCGTCGACGATGCTGTAGTAGACCGTGTCGCGCGCGCGCCCATCCCGCACGATCATGTGCTTGCGGAGCACGCCCTCGCGCACGGCGCCCAGTCGCTCGATGGCGCGCTGCGAGCGCTCGTTGAGCCGATCGGTTTTGAGGCAGGCGCGTTGGTAGCCCAGGGTATCGAAGATATGGCGCAGCAGCAGATATTTGGCCTCGCTATTGATGGCGGAGCGCCACCACGCGCGGCCCAGCCAGGTATTGCCGATCTCGACGGTGCGATGCTGGCGCTGGATGTCCATGAGACGCGTGGCGCCGGCGAGGGCGCCGGTGGCTTTCTCGATCGTGACGAACGGCAGTTCCGTCCCGGCCGCCGCGTTGTCCATCGCTGTGCCCAGCCAGGCGTCGAGGTCGGCTGGCGTGGCTAGCGCGGCCGGCAGGTAGCGCCATACCTCCTCGTCGGCCGCGATCGCGGCCAGCGCGGCTCCGTGACCGCGCTCCAGCGGCGCCAGCCGCACCCACTCCCCTTCCAACGTCACCGGCCCGATCTCTTGCATAGCGTCCTGGCGTCCTATCCCGTTACTCTGAAACCCGCTGTCTCGTCACGCCGTCAGGGTAGCACAGCGCCGGGCTTTCTCCCCACTCAACCGGGGCCGTTCGCCACCAGGGCGATCGTCATGGCGACGTGCGGAGCCCGGCTCCGCGCCGCCGCGAACGCGTCTCTGAGCGCGTCGAACACGTCGGCCCCGCGTCCGTAGAGGTGGGTACAGAGGGGCCGCTCCACGACTGTGATCCCCGCTCGTCGCGCGCGCTCGATCGCGGCGTGGACGGCGTCCGGGGTGGCGTCCGGGGTGGCGTCCGGGGTGGCGTCCGTGCCGAGGGGGTACAGGGCGAACTGCGCGCTGACGCGCTCCGGCAGCCCGTACGCCTCCGGCGGCCAGCCCTCCTCACCCCCCAATAGATCGTCGCCGCCTCCCCCGGCGCCCGCGTCCCCGCCCGACGCGCCCAACGCGCCCGACTCACCGGCCAAGAGGGTTCCTCTGAGCGCGACAGGCGCCCCGCTGCTCGCCACGCGCCCAAATGCGACGCGCACGGCCGCGAACACGGCGGGCTCCGCGCCGGTCAAGAGCGTCGAGACGTCGTCGGTCTCGCGCTCGACGCCGAAGCGGTCGAGTCCGTCGATCGCGCCGAGGATCAGCGGGACGAAATCTTCGCGTAGCGGGTAGAGCGAGAAACGAATGTCGATCATGGGCGCCATTCTCCCTTTCGTTTATGTCTGGGGCTCCAACGAGGTGGCGCTATGCCTATGGCTCCAACGAGGTGGTGAGCGCCGCCGGGGCATTGATGTGCCGCGACGCGAGGCGCGTGCGCGTCATCCAGTCGGCGTAGGCCTGCCACTGCGCGGCCGACAGGGTTCCGTAGCGGCCGTGCGCGTCGTGGAAGGCGGGGCCGAGCAGGTCGACGCTGTGCGCTACGAGGGATGCGTCGGTTGAGAGCGTTCCCGGCGCCCTGGTCAGGATGCGCGCGGCCTCGGCGGGGTGCGCGACCGCGTAGGCGTAGCCCTCGAAGGTAGCGCGCTGGAAGGCGCGCAGCGTCGCCGCCTCGCGCCGCAGTTGCCCCGTGCCCGTGGCGAAGACGAGTTCGTCGTAGGTGGGCATCCCGTACCGGTCCACGCGCATCACGTTGACGGGGCGGCCGCTCCGCGTGGCCTGTAACGCCTCCCAGGCCCAGGACACGCCCTCGACCGCGTCGACGCGCCCGCTCAAGAGTTGCGGCAGCAGGCCGTAGCCAACATTGACCGTTTTGACCCTGGACGGGTCGCCGCCGTCGTGGCGCACCATGGCGTCGATAGCGGCATAGTCGCTGGGTAGGGCGGAAATACCCACGGTCTTGCCCTGTAGCTGGCGCGGCCGCGTGATGCCCGAGCGGGCGAGCGTCATGATGCAGTTGAGCGGACGCTGCACGATCGCCGCGGTCGCCACGACGGGGATGTTCCGCGTCCGCGCGAGCAGCACCTCCGGCTCATAGCTGATGGCGATGTCGCCCGTGCCCTGCGCCACGAGCTTGAGCCCGTCGGCCGCCCCTGCCGGTATCCGCGGGCGGACGTCGAGGCCCGCGCGGGCATAGTAGCCCCTGGCCAGGGCGACGTAGATGCCGGCATGGTCGGAGTTGGGCTGCCAGTCAAGCCAGAGCGTCAGCGTGCGCGCCGCCGGCCGCGTCGCACGCTTCGCCGCCGCGACGCGGCTGGCCGCGTGGGCGGGCATGAGCAGAAGAGACGTGGCGAGCAGCGCCAGCGCGGCGCGACGAGTAAAAAGGGTAAAAAAGGTCATGTGTTCCCGATCCTTTCACGTGTCATAAGCCGTGGCCGTGGGCGGCCCTGGCCCACGGCACGCATAGATGTTCGATCGCGGCCACGGCCGCGTAGCCGAGCAGTCCCAGCGCGGCCATTACCACGACGATGGCGAACACGCGCGGCTGGTCCAGCGCGTTGGTGGCTTGCGTCAGGGCAATCCCCAGTCCACCGTTCGACGCACCGATCAACTCGGCGTACACGGCGGCCGAGATGCTGTAGGCGACGGACAGCCGGGCGCCCGTGAAGAAGCCGGGCAGGGCGGCCGGCAGTTGAGCCGTCCGCAGCATGTCCCAGCGCGAGGCTCCCAGCGTGCGCAGCAGCCCCGGCAGCTCCGGGTCGAGCGCCTGCAGCGCGTCGTAGACGTTGACCGTGATGGCGAAAAACGAATACAGCACCACGGCCACGATCTTGGGAACAATGCTGTACCCCAGAGCGACGACGAGGATCGCGGCGATGGCGATGGTGGGGACTGTCTGCGACGCGATGAGGAGCGGGTAGAGCCCGTCGCGCACGGCCCGCGACGCGGCCATCGCGAGGGCCAGCGCCACCCCGACGACGATACAGAGCGCGAAGCCGGCCAGCGCCTCCTCGACGGTCGGCCCGACGTTGGCGAGGATGACGTCCCGCGTCGCGGGGTCCTCGAACGCGGCGACGACCGCGCCGGGCGGCGGCAACAGCCACGCCGCTCCAAAAGCCGCCGCCGCTGCCTGCCACAGTCCGAGCGCGACGAGCGCGATGGCCGCCGTGACGCCCCATCCGGCGGCCCTGTGCGCGGCGCGCGGCGCCCTGCGAGCTGCCGGCGCGCGTGCGTCGGGACCAGGACGCGGTGTGACCGGTCCAGCCCTCTCTCGACGGGCGTCTACCTTAGAGCTCATAACGTCGTCGCCCGGATAGCCGACAAGAGGCGCCCTTTAAGGGCCGCGAACGCGGCGCTGGCGACGGTGTCGTCCGACCGGGGCCGTGAGAGGGGGATCGCGACCTCGGCCACGATGCGCCCTGGCCGCGCGCCCATGACGTACACGCGGTCGGACAGGTAGACCGCCTCGTCGAGGTCGTGGGTGACGAGCAGGACCGTCGCGCCCAACTCCCTCCACACTCCCAGGAGCCACCCCTGCATGTCCAGGCGTGTCAGGGCGTCGAGCGCGCCGAAAGGCTCGTCGAGCAGCAGCGCGCGCCGTCCCGTCAGCACCGTGCGGGCGAGCGCCGCGCGCTGCCGCATCCCGCCGGAGAGGGCGGCCGGCCAGGCGTCCTCGAAGCCGCCCAGCCCGAACGCGTCCAGCAGCGCCGCGGCTTCCCGCCGCGCCGCGCCGCGCGCCATCCCGCGGTACTCCAACGGCAAGGTCACGTTGTCGAGCACCGTTCGCCAGGGGAGCAGCATGTCGCGTTGCGGCATGTAGCCGCACGCCCCGAGCCTGCGGCGCGACGGCCCGTCCCCGACGACGACCTCCACCCGCCCGGCCGTCGGCTCGTCCAACCCGGCCAGGATGCGCAGCAGCGTGCTCTTGCCGCAGCCGCTCGGGCCGACGATGCTCACGAATTCGCCCGGCTCGACGGCGAGGCTCACCCCGTCGAGCGCGTCGACGACCTTGCCGGCGAGCGCGTACTCTTTCGCGACACCCTCGATGGCGATACGCGGCGGCGCCTCTCGCGGGGCGCCGCGCGCGGCGGGTCCGGGAGGCGCGGGGCTCACGGTCGATCCCATGTCATTCCTCTCATCCCCACGGAATGAGGGCGCGAGCCGCCCGGCGGCGCAAAAAAGCACCGCCGGATGGCTCCAGCGGTGCGCTGCGGTGCAGATCATCTGTCCCTGCGCGGGCATTACCCCGATCAGGTTCGACGGTCGGCGGCGTCCACTGGCCACCCTCTCAGCCTGGCTACCCAAGCTCCCGTAGGTCCGTTATTCACTTGTCACTCTCACCGTACCAGGAGTCCTCGTCCACGTCAAACGCGATCCCACGAGCGCGGGCTTCGTCGTTGTACTATGTCGTTATTATGGAACGACGGATAGCGCGGCCTTGATGGCCGCCGTCATGATCGCGGCCGCGCTGGTCGCCTATGCCAACGCGCTGCCGTGGCTGGTGGAGCGGCGCGGGTGGGACCAGTGGGGCGCCTTTACGATCGGCAACGCCGCGCTCACGGCGGCGCTGTTCTGCTACGCGCTCGTCTCCGGGCTGCTCCCCGCCGTGTGGGGTCGCGTGGGGGCTGACGGACTCGCGCTCGGCGCGGCGGCCGGGCTCGTTCCCCTGGCGGTCATCCTCACGCTAATGTTCTTGCCCGGATCGCTTGGGCGCGATATCGTCGCCTCCGGCATCGGGAAGATCTCGCCGCGCCGCTTCCTCTACCGCGTCGGGGTGCAGGTCGCGCTTACCACCGTGGTGTGCGAGGAGTTCGCGTTCCGCGGCGTCTTGCAGGTGTTGTTGGCGCGCGTCGTGGGCGCCCCATACGTCGTGGGGCTCGACGCCGCGGCTTTTGGCCTGTGGCATACGACGCTACAGTACAACGGATTCGCCCATCAGCCGCGTCTCGTGCGCGTGGGCGCCGCCGTCGGCGGCACAATCCTCTACGCGCTCCTGGGGTTCGTGCAGGCGCTGGTGCGCCAGCGGACCGGCAGCCTGCTTGCCGCGATCGTCGCGCACGGGGTCCTCGACGTGCTCATGTTCGTCGGTATGTACGTGCGTCGGGGGCAACTTACCGCTACATAGGCCCCTACAATCACTATCTTCATCTTCGACGCCCGTTCCGTGCTCTGGATCAGCGGGTGGGACGCGCGGGTCTACGGCGCGCGCTAGCGGATGTACACTTATGTGACCGGACATGTAGAGGTGTAGTAGAGGAGTGAGGCGCGTTTTGGAGCATGTAGACCGTTTGAAAGTGCGGCTGGCCGGGATCCACAACCTGCGGCAGGCGGCGGCCGTCCTTAACTGGGATCAGTCCACCTATATGCCGCCGGGCGGGGCCGCGGCGCGCGCCGAGCAGCTCGCGACACTGGGGACGATCGCGCACCGCCTGTTCGTCGACCCCGAGACGGCGCGCCTGCTCGCCGCCGCCGAGGACGAGGCGCAACGGGCCGGGCTCGACGCCGACACGGACGAGGCGTGTCTCGTGCGGGTGACCCGCCGCGACCTCACGCGGGCGACGGCCCTGCCGCCCGACCTCGTCGAGGAGATGGCGCGCACGTCGGCCCTGGCCTATGGGGCCTGGGTCACGGCGCGCGCGACCAATGACGTCGCCATGTTCGCCCCCTGGCTGCGCAAAAACTTCGAACTCGCGCGACGACAGGCCGAGTACCTCGGCTACAGTGGGCACCCCTACGACGCGCTGCTCGACCAGTACGAGCCGGGCATGACGGTCGCGCGGCTGCGTCCCCTTTTCGATCACCTGCGCGCCGAACTTGTCCCCTTGCTGCGGGCTATCACCGCGCGCGCGGACGCCGTCGACGACGCGGTGCTGTACCGGGAATACGATGAGACGGCGCAGTTGCGCTTCTCCGAGGACGTGGCCCGCCGCTTCGGCTACGATTTCAACCGCGGCCGGCTCGATCTGACCGTACACCCGTTCGCCACCGGTTTTTCGCGCGACGATGTGCGCATCACGACGCGCGTCGACCGCGCCTTCGTGCAGATGTGCCTCATGGGCGTGATGCACGAGGCCGGGCACGGCCTGTACGAGCAGGGCATCTCCCCCGCTTTGGAGGGGACCCCGCTGGCCGACGCCGCCTCGCTGGGCATGCACGAGAGCCAGTCGCGTCTGTGGGAGAACGTCGTCGGCCGCGGCGCGACCTTCTGGGACCACTTCTTCCCGCTCGCGCAACAGGCCTTCCCCTCGGCGCTGGGCGACGTGCGGGCCGACATCCTGTGGCGCGCCTTCAACCACGTCGCGCCGACCACCATTCGCGTCGAGGCCGACGAGGTGACGTACAACCTGCACATCATGCTGCGCTTCGAGCTCGAGCGCCGCCTGCTGGAGGGGACGCTCCGCGTCGACGAGTTGCCCGAGGCCTGGGACGCCATGATGCGGGAGTACCTGGGCGTCACCCCGCCCAACGTCGCCGAGGGCGTCCTGCAGGACATGCATTGGTCCGGCGGCATGATCGGCTACTTTCCCACCTATACCATTGGGACCGTCCTCTCCGTGCAACTCTACGACGCCGCGGTGCGCGACGACCCCTCGATCCCCGACGGGATCGCGCGCGGCGAGTTCTCCGCGCTGCTGGGCTGGATGCAAGAGCGCATCTATCGGCACGGACGCAAGTACGAGCCCGACGAGTTGGTGCGCCGCGCGACCGGCCGCACGCTCGACCCCGAGCCCTACCTGCGCTACCTGCGCGACAAGTACGGCGCCATCTACGGCGTCTCCACGTCGCGGCCGACGTAGACATGGCCCTGCTAGCCAGCCTTCCCATTTGACGTCCACCCCCCCGACATGGTATCATTTAAACAATCATTGAAATGTTAAAATAAAGGCCGCGCGACCGGGAACGGGTGGCGCGCCGGTGTATCATGGATACGTACGATGGATACGGGAGACAGGGTACACGCGAAAGGTTTGGGAGCGCACAGGACATGGCCGATACCACTAACGTCAGGAAGCTCGTCATCATTGGCTCGGGCCCGTCGGGCTATACCGCGGCGCTCTACGCGGCGCGCGCCAACCTCCAGCCGCTCGTCTTCGCCGGCTACCAGTACGGCGGCCAGCTTATGCTGACGACCGACGTGGAAAACTTCCCCGGATTCTCCGAGGGGATCCAGGGGCCCGAGCTCATGGGCAATATGCGCGCCCAGGCCGAGCGCTTCGGGGCCGAGATCCGCGCCCAGGATGTGACCGAGGTCGATTTCTCGCGGCGCCCCTTCAAGGTGATGGTCGGGGACGATGTGACGTACGCCCACACCGTCGTCGTCTCGACCGGCGCGTCGGCCAAGTGGCTCGACGTTCCGGGAGAGGATCGCTACCGCGGACACGGCGTCTCGAGTTGCGCCACCTGCGACGGCTTCTTTTTCCGCGGCAAGCGCATGGTCGTCGTCGGCGGCGGCGACGTGGCGATGGAGGAGGCGATCTTCCTATCGCGCTTCGCCACCGAACTGACCGTCGTCCACCGGCGCGACACGCTGCGCGCCAGCAAGGCGATGCAGGACCGCGCTTTCGCCAACCCCAAAATTCGCTTTATGTGGGACACGGCCATCGAGGAGATCGTGAGCGATACGGCCGGGTCCGGCGGACCGCCCCACGTCACGGGCGCGCGTATCCGTAACCTCAAGACCGGTGAGGAGGGGATGATCGAGACCGACGCGGTCTTCGTGGCCATCGGGCACCATCCCAACACCGCCATCTTCGAGGGTCAGATCCCGCTCGACGAGCGCGGCTACGCCCTGGCCGTCGACGGGGATAGCACGGCGAGCGCCGTCGACGGCGTCTTCGTGGCCGGCGACGTGCGCGACCACCGCTACCGTCAGGCCGTCACGGCCGCCGGCGAAGGCTGCAAAGCGGCGATGGACGTCGAGCGCTGGCTCGAGGAGCACAATATCGGCGACGTCGACCTGACGGGCGAGGTCTACGCCGGCCTCGCGCTTGAGCCGGTCGCCGAGGCCGAGGCGGAGATACGCGCCGGCTAGTCTGAGGCTATCCATGCGTGGCGTAGCCCACGGGGAGGGCCGAGGGGCCGGCCTACCGTCGCGGCCGTTCTGGTCGGACACACTGAGTCGTGCGCCCGCGGCCAGGGCCGGCATCGTGTCGGCGCTCTCAGTGGGCTGCTATTGTAGGTGGCGCCGACGCTACGGCGTTAAACGTCGAATATGTCGGCGCTCTTTTAGACGACGCGGGGTGAACGCAGTGTGATGAGCGTGACCTCGGGGGGACAGTAGAAGCGGGCCGGGGCGCCACTGGTGCCGACCCCGCGGCTGACGTAGGTCTGCACCCCGTCGTAGACGTAGGCGCCCATGCTGTAGCGGCGCGGCAGCACGCTGACCGACCCGATGGGGCCTAGACCAGGCAAGCGCATCTGGCCGCCGTGCGTGTGCCCCGCCAGGATGAGGCCTGGACGGTTGCGTCCGAGGCGCAACAGGATATCGGGGCTGTGCGCCAGCAGCAGGGTCGCCATGTCGCGCGTGACCCCGGCGAACGCCGGCCCGATGTCGTCGAGCCCCAGCGCGGGGTCGTCGACGCCGACGACGCGCAGGGCGCCGTCGAAAAGCGACGCGCTCTCGTTGATCAACGTACGCACGCCGCCGGACTCAAGTGTCTGTAGGAGCGGACGCAAATTATTCTGGCGCGGCGCCTCGCCTGTCTCGTGCTGGTAGTGGTAGTGGTCGTGGTTGCCGAGCACGGCGAACGCGGCTTCGCGCGGCCGAATCTCCTTGAGCAGGCGGGTCAGGGCGATACGGCCCAGTTCGTCGTCGGCCAGGTCGCCGGTGTAGGCGACGATGTCGTACCCCGTGTCGGCGAGGAGCGGGGCGATCTCGTCGGCCGGGTGTACGCCGCCCGTCAGGTGCAGATCGGTCACGTGCAACACGGTGAGCCCATCGAGGTCGCGGGGCAGGTGAGCCAGCCGAAACTCGAGATGCGTCAGCCCAAGTTCCAGGGCGGGAAGGCTGCGCGCGGCGCCCTGAATAGCGCGCCAGGCGTAGGCGCGCAACCGCGACGGGCGCCGCGCCTGGCGTCGGATGTTGTAGGCCATGGGCGCGCGCTGGCGCAGTTGCCGTCGCTCGGCTCGTTTCGACATGCTAGAGTCTCCCTCCGTACTCTCCTCATGGTACCGCACCCGCGCCGGGTCCGTCGATGCCTTGGATGCCCCGAAGGCGGGTACACTGCGGATAGAGGAGGGTACCCTATGCCGTTTCCCTGGGCGCGCTATTGGCGCTACGTCGGCGTCGTCTTCGTCGCGGCGCTCGCGCTCACGCTCGTCTTGAGTCTACTCATCGCCGGAGGGCGACTCGGGGGCGAGACTCTGCTGATCGCCGTCGTCGATAGCGCGGTACTGGCCGTCGTGATCGGTTTCCCCCTGACCCAGCGCGTCTATCGCGGTCCCCGGCAGTAGCCGCTCCCACGGTCGCGACGCCGCCGTCCGCGGCGCTAGCGGCGGCCTCTCTCCCGCCAGACGCTAGCGGCGGCCCCTCCCCCGCCACGTATACTGAAGAGATGTTTCACCTACCGCGGGGTTTTGCGTCCCATGGACGTGTGGAGAGAGAGTATGTTCGACATTGAGCGCGTTCGCGCGCAGTTTCCCTCGCTTGCCGTCACCCTCGACGACGGCCGGCCGTGCGCCTTTTTGGACAATCCCGCCGGCACGCAGGTCCCGCGGCGCGTCATCGACGCCGTGGCGACGTACTATACGGGCTCGAACGCCAACACGGACGGCCTGTTTCTCACCAGCCGGCGCAGCGATAACACGGTTGCCCAGGCGCGACAGGCCATGGCCGACCTGCTGGGCGCCCCCGACCCCGACTGCATCGTCTTCGGCCCTAATATGACGACGCTCACGTTCCACATCTCGCGCGCGATCGGGCGCGAGCTGCGCGAGGGCGACGAGATCCTCTGCACGGTCCTCGACCACGACGCCAATATCGCCCCCTGGCTGGCCCTGGAAGAGGACCGCGGCGTGCGCGTACAGTTCGTCGACATCGATCCTGACGACGGCGCCCTCGACCTCGACGACCTCGCGCGCAAGCTGTCGCCGCGCACGCGTGTCGTCGCCGCGACCCATTGCTCGAACGCCCTGGGGACGATCACCGACGCGGCCCGCATTACGCGGATGGCGCACGAGGTGGGGGCGCTCGTCTATATCGACGCCGTGCAGTACGCCCTACACGGGCGCATCGACGTGGTCGCGCTGGACTGCGATTTCCTGGCCTGCTCGTCGTACAAGTTCTTCGGCCCGCACGCCGGCATCGTCTACGGCAAGCGCGAACACCTCGAGCGTCTGCGCCCCTACAAGGTGCGTCCCGCCAGCGACGACATCCCTTACCGCTGGGAGACGGGGACGGGCAACTTCGAGGGGCTGGCCGGGGTAGCCAACGCCGTCGACTATCTCGCCTCGCTCGGCGCCACGCATGAGCCTTCGCGCCGCGCCTGGCTCCTCAGCGCGATGGACGCGATCGGGGCCTACGAGCGCGGCCTCGGGGAGCAACTCATCGCGGGACTGCGGGCGATCGACGGCGTCACGGTCTACGGCGTGACCGACCCGGCCCGCTTCGATCAGCGCGTCCCGACCGTCGCCTTCACGTTGGAGGGCTACACGCCGGATGAGGTGGCCGAGCGGCTCGGCGACGAGGGCATCTTCGTGTGGAGCGGCAACTACTACGCCCTCGCCGTGATGGAGCGTCTCGGCCTACAGGAGCGCGGTGGGGCGGTGCGCGTCGGCCCCGTCCACTACAATACCCCTGCGGAGATCGACCGCGCGCTCGACGCCGTGCGTACGCTCGCCGCTCGACGGACACTCGCGGGGACGCGATCGTAGGCGTGCAATGGTTGTGCGCCCGCGAACGCGACGGCGCCCCCCGTGGCGAGTTGGGACGAGGAGGGCGCCTCGCGGCGCGGCGCGCCCTCTATACTACATGTATGTCACATAGCGGCGGAGAAATTGATGACCGATAGCGGGAGATTCGCGTCTAGCCAGGGAGAGTGGGGCCGGATCCGCGTGCTCGGGCTGGGTGGCTCGCTCCGGCAGCCTTCACAGAGCGAGACCGCGCTGCGCATGGCCTTGCGCGGGGCGGAGGACGCGGGCGCGGTAACGGAGGTCTTTACCGCCGGGAACCTCGATCTGCCGCTCTACCCCGGCCCGCACTCTAGTGGCGCGAGTGGCGCGGGCGGACGGGAGCGCATAGACGCCCTGCTGGCCGCGGCGCGTCGGGCCGACGGTCTTATCTTCGCTTCCCCCGCCTACCACGGCACGGTCTCCGGGACGGTCAAGAACGCGATCGACTACCTCCAATCCCTGGCCGACGACGATCTGCCCTACCTCGACGGGCGCGCCGTCGGCGTCCTCTCCACCGGGGACGGCGTGCAGGCCACCGTCCAGACCGTCGATACGTTGCGCAACATCGCGCACGCCCTGCGCGCCTGGCCGACCCCCCTCGGGGTCACGGTCCATGAGGCCGCGCGCTCTCTGCGCGACGGTAAAGTCCATGACGAGCAGACGGCCGCGCTGCTACGCACCCTGGGCGCGCAAGTCGTCGAGTTCGTGCGCGCGCGCCGTGCTCTCGGCATGAGCGGCGCCGTCCGCGAGCGCAGCCCCATCTAAACGCTCTCGACGTCGAAAGCGCATCCACGATGCGGGAGGAGGAATGACCGCGCTGGCCGACGCTAATTGAGGGGTGGTAACGACGTGGTGGAAGGAGACAGTGTAGGATGACCCTCCCGAGCATCGACCGGGTCGGGCTGCGCGAGCGGGCGGAGGGGCGCCTGCGGGCGCTGGCCGGAGACGACGCCCGGTTGCGCGACGACCAGTGGACCGCCATCGAGGCGCTCGTGGCCGACCGTCGCCGCGCCCTCGTCGTCCAGCGGACCGGGTGGGGCAAGTCGGCCGTCTACTTCGTGGCGACGGCGCTTCTGCGGGCCGCCGGGGCCGGCCCGACCGTTATAGTCTCGCCGTTGCTGGCGCTGATGCGCAATCAGATCGCCGCCGCCCAGCGGGCCGGGATCCACGCCGCCACGGTCAACTCGACGAATATGGAGGAGTGGGCCGACACGTACGCGCGGGTGAAGCGCGGCGAGATCGACGTGCTGCTGCTGTCCCCCGAGCGGCTCAACAACCCTGACTTCCGCGACCACGTGCTCCCGCGGCTCGCCGCCACCTGTGGCCTGCTCGTCGTGGATGAAGCGCACTGCATCTCGGACTGGGGGCACGACTTTCGCCCGGACTTTCGCCGGCTCCGCACCCTGCTCGCCGAGTTGCCCGCCCCGATCCCCGTGCTCGCCACCACCGCCACGGCTAACAGCCGGGTTGTCGACGACGTCGCCGAGGTGCTCGGGTTGGGGCAGGAGGACGAGGACGTGCTCGTGCTGCGCGGCAACCTCGACCGCGCGTCGCTGCGCCTGTCCGTGCTCACGCTGCCGAGCCAGGCGGAACGGCTCGCCTGGCTCGCCGACCACCTGCGCGACCTGCCGGGGGCCGGCATCATCTACACGCTCACCGTCGCCGCCTCCCAGGAGGTCGCCGCCTACCTGCGCGAACGCGGCTACCCTGTCGCCGCCTACTCGGGGCAGACCGAGCAGGCGGAACGCGTCGCCGCCGAGGACGACCTCATCCACAATCGGGTCAAGGCGCTCGTCGCCACAAGCGCGCTCGGTATGGGGTTCGACAAGCCCGACCTCGGGTTCGTGATCCACGTCGGCGCGCCATCCTCCCCCATCGCCTACTATCAGCAGGTCGGACGCGCCGGACGCGGGGTGGATCGGGCCGAGGTGATCCTGCTGCCCGGCGCGGAAGACCAGGCCGTGTGGGACTACTTCGCGTCGGTCGGATTCCCGCGCGAGGAGCAGGTTCGCGCCGCGCTCGCCGCGCTCAACGCGTCGGATAAGCCGGTGAGCGCCGTCGCGCTGGAGACGCGGGTCGATCTGTCCCGGTCGCGGCTGGAGACCATGCTCAAGGTCCTCGACGTGGACGGGGCGGTTCGTCGGGTCAAGTCCGGGTGGGAGGCGACCGGAGAGCCCTGGCGGTACGACGCCGACCGCTACGCGAAGGTCGCGGAGGTCCGGCGGACCGAGCAGCAGGCGATGCGCGACTACATCGCCACCGACCGGTGCCGCATGCAATTCCTGCGCGAGCAGCTGGACGATCCGTACGCCGAGCCGTGCGGCCGCTGCGACAACTGCGGCGGCGCGCGCGTCCCGACCGGTATCAGCGACACGTCCGTGAGCGCGGCGCGGGAACGGCTCGCCCGTCCCGGCGTCACGATCGATCCGCGCCGGCAGTGGCCGAGCGCGATGGCCGCGCTCGGCGTGCCGCTCTCGGGGCGCATCCCCGCCGAGCGGATGGCCTCGCCAGGCCGCGCCATCGCTCGATGTACAGATCTTGGTTACGGGCCGCGGGTCCGCGAGGTTCTCGCGCCCGATCGGCCTGACGCCGACGTGCCGGACGACCTGTTCCGCGCCGCCGTCCAGGTGCTGGCCGCCTGGGAGTGGGGTGAGCGGCCAGCAGCGTTCGTCTCCATTGGCTCCCGCGCCCGACCGCTGCTCGTCGATAGCCTCGCCGCCCGGCTCGCCACGATCGGGCGTCTGCCCTACCTGGGCAGTGTCCGCCACACCGGCGCGTCGAACACGGGCGGCTCGAACAGCGCGCAACGGCTCCGTGCCGTCTACGGCGCCTACCACGTGCCCGACGAGATCGCCGCGGCGCTACCGGGCCTGGCCGGCAAGCCGATCCTACTCGTCGACGATCAGACCGACACCGGATGGACGCTGACCGTGGTCGCGCAAGTGCTGCGAGAGGCTGGGGGCGGCCCAATTCTCCCGTTTGTACTCGCGATGAAAGCGTGACTACTCCCCACGGCTGAAGCCGGGAGCTTCTAGGCTCGCGCCAGGCTCTGTAGTCCCAGAGCTACAATGTTCAGGGCGGCGTTGTGGTCCCGGTCCAGGGTCAGGCCGCAACAGGAGCAGCGATGCACACGGTCGGACAACTCTTTACGGGCGCGATGGCCGCAGCGGGAGCAGGTCTGCGAGGTGTAGGCGGGGTTCACGGCCACCACGCGACGACCAGCATCTTCCGCTTTGTACGTCAGGTAGGCGATGAACTTCCGCCACGCCGCGTCGTGGATGGATTTGGCGAGGCAATGGGTGTGGACCATCTGGTTGACGGAGAGGTCTTCGACGGCGATCACGTCATAGGCGTTGACCGCCTTGCGACTCTCCTGATGGGCAAAATTGGCGCGCCTGTTGGCGATACGCTCATGAATGCGCGCCACGACCGTGCGCCGCTTCCGTCGGTCCGGCGTCGCGCGCTCGCCTCGCGCTGGCTTGGGCTCCTTGCTCAACCGCCGTTGGGCACGGGCGAGGTCACGCTCGTCCCGCCGGAAGAAGCGGGGGTTGGCAATCTGCTCTCCTGTCGAGAAGGTGGCGAACTTTTCCAAGCCCACGTCGATGCCGACCGCCGTCTCCGTCGCGGGCAGCGGGCGTGCCTCGACCTCACAAGAAAACGCCACGAACCACTTTCCTGCGCCAGTGCGGCGCACACAACACGTCTTGACTGTGCCGTCGAGCGGGCGATGGATCACCGCCTTGACGTGCCCGATCTTGGAGAGAAACACGCGTCCCTGGTCGGCGTCGAGCGTAAACCCGGACTGCGGGTAGCAGAACGAGTCGTACCGCTCACGCCCACGAAAGCGCGGGTAGCCGAGAGCTTTCTCGCCTGCCTTGACCCGGCGGAAGAACGCCTGGAAGGCGAGGTCGATCCGGACGGCCACATTCTGCAAGACCTGGGAATGGACGCCCGCGAGCGCGGGGCGCGCTACCTTCAGTGCGCCGAAGGCCGCCTGCTGGCCGTAGAGCGTCGGCCCCGTGCCCGTCGTCTCGTAGGCCATCTTGCGTTCCTCAAGCAGCCGATTGTAGAGCCAGCGGCACTCATCGAGCGTCGCGTGCAGCGCGCGCTCCTGCGCGGGCGTCGGATTCAAGCGGTACTTGAAGGTTTTACGCATATTGTAGTATGCCACGCAAATAGCGTGCGAGGCAAGCTGATGAGTCGCGCTGGCGCGCTCTAGGGACGCCATTCAGCTGCCATGCCTGACGCCAGGAGCCTTCTGGCAGAGAAGGTAAACAGCGTACTCTTTCTCACTCCCGCAAAAAAGAGACCCCTCGGGGAGGCGTCGTGTCTTGCACAACGACGCTTCTCCGAGGGGTCTCCGCGATCGGTCTACGGTAGGCCGACAGGTTTTAGTCTAGTAGCGGCTGGAACTCGCGCCGCGCTGCCTGCTGAAGCAATCGCTGCAGTAGACCGGCTTGTCGCCGCGGGGCACGAAGGGAACGCGCGCCACGCCGCCGCAGGAGTCACACCGCGCCTCGTGCATTTCGCGCGGCGCGCTGTCGCTGTACCCACCGCTGCGGCCGTAGCCGCCGCCACCGCCGGCTTTACGGGCGGCGCGGCACTCAGGGCAGCGGCCGGGGGTGTTCGTGAGCCCACGCTCGGCATAAAATTCCTGCTCACCAGCGGTGAAGGCGAACGGTTGGTTGCAGTCGCGGCAAGTCAGGGTCTGGTCGCTGTACGTCATTGGATCCTCTCGATGTGCGCCTGTGGCGCTGAACTGAACGGGGTTATAGGCACGTCAGGGTCTCGGCTCTCGCGCGATCCCACAGCCAACCCAGGTGACAGAGAGGAAAAGACGACGACGAGGAAAGAATACTGGGGCCTATATTGCCCACCACAATAGTATAGCTACTTCTAAGTGATATGGCAAACACTCGTTTTTGTGCATGCGGGATTCCGCGCGGGCGCCGGGAGTATGGGGGCTTTTAGGGGTAGATTTGTCACACGAGAGGGAGGGTCGGAGGGCGTCGCCCTCCGCGTTCCCGCACGTGTGGAGGGGTGAGCAGCGACACTGCTCACCCCTCCCTCTCGCATGACAAACTTACCCTTGCAAGGGGCATGGGGGCACGGGGACGATGGCGACTACACCGCGGGCGCGCGCATATGCTCCCGCAGAGCGCGGTCGATCACGAGGACGAAGATGTCCCACGAGAAGACGTCGCGGTAGGGCGGCTCGGCCAGGTAGTAGGGCAGCCGCGGGTTGGTGCGGATGTATTCGTGCAGGACGGGGCGCGTGCGGAACTCGACGGCCAGGCGCGCCTGTAGGAGCGCCCGTGCATTGGGGAGACCGTGCAGCCCGGCGGCTCCCAAGGAGAGCGCGTCGAACAGCAGCCAGGAAGCCCCGTTCTGGTAGTCGCCCGGAACCCCGAGGGAGCTGCTCGGGGGGAAGCCCGCCCCATGGTATCTGTCGACATGCGGCAGCGCCACCACGCGGAAGCCCGCTCCACAGCGGGTTAAATGGTGGAGCGTGCTCAGGACAATGTGGTCGCTCAGGATCGGTCGCTTGAGTAACCATAGGGAGAGAAACTCGCCGGTCAGGGCGCTCGCGTCGCTGGCCTGGAGCCGCGTGCTGACGGTGAGGTAGCCCAGGCGCGGGTTGTAGAGCGCGCGGTAGGCCGCCTCCGCGCGGGCGATGGCGTGGCGCGGCAATGTAAGCCCCAGGAGCTTGGCGCACCGCATGGCGACCGCGTAGAGCCCCTGGTCGTAGGCGAGCGTCGCGGGGGCCGGAAGGCGGTAGGCGTCCCACCAACTGCCGTAGCGGCCAACCGGCGTGATCAGGAAGCCCTGACGCGTGTGGTGGACCAGATAGCGCAGGACGCGCTGCTCCAGGGGGCGGGGCAGATTGGTCCCGTAGAGGACATGGTTGCGCCAGGCCCAGATGAGCAGCAGGGCGGCCGATTCGTCCTCGTGATATTGCGCCCCGTGATAGGCGTTGAGGAAGTAGGTCGGCGGATCGCCGTCGGGGCGGGCGGCGGCGGCGAAGGTGGCGAGGACCTGTACGGAAAAACGCTTGCTGCCGAGCGCCTGGGCGGTCCAGAACGAGTCGCGCAGGTACGGGGCGCCGTAGGCGGGGCTTGGGTAGATGACGGGGGGCCAGCGCGCCATGTTGCGCTTGAGGGTCGCGGCGACGGCCAGACGCAACTCGAAGGCGATCGTCGGCGCGCCGACGATCGGAGGCGCCAGGAGCAGGAAGAGCACGACGACGAGCGCGCTTAAAAGCGCGCGCAGGGCGAAACGCACATAGACCTCGAAGAACGACAAGCGCCGGGGCAACAGTCGTAGCGTAACGGCTGAGGATATCCGCCGCAAGTTTATATAGTTATGGCGAAGGCGCGGCGCCGAGCGTGGCCCTGAGCCAGGCGCCGACCGCGCCGCGGCTGTCGAGCGCGCCGCTCTGAATAAGCTCGCCCAGGCGCCAACCGACCAGGCTCAGGCGCAGGTCCTGCATGCTGTTCCCCTCGCCGGACGAAACCTTGATACGTCGCAGGGGGCTGCGCCAGCCCTCGATCGCGCGCGTATCGAACGCCGTTCCCCTCCCCCTCGCGCTCATGCGCAGGGCTTTGTGCCAGGCCACGACGTCGCCGTCGGTCGTCGCGCTGAATTGCGCCCTGAATTCGGCCAGGATACCCGCTACCTGGCCCCGCGTCTCCGCGACGATGATCCGCGCGACCCGGCGGTCGCGCTCAAGCGCGGACTCTCCGTCCTTCTTGGATGCGTCGTACGCGCGCGTCGCGGCCGCCAGGACGGCCCTGGCCGCGTCAGCCCCCGTCGGAGGGTCGGCCGCCTTTTCGTGCCCGATCGTCATCCGCACCGCCACGTCCGCGTCGCTCATCCCGGCCGGCGCGCCCACGATGGCCCGGACCGAGCCCAGGATGGGGACGGGGCGCGCCACGATCTCCGGCGCGACCTTGAGCCCGAGCGCGGTCAGGAAGTGGCCGACCTGGTTGCGGCTCGACGGCCAGGGGTCGCGGAAGCCGCGCCCGCCCGTTTTCTGATCGCCCCTGAACCCGGTGTCGCCGAAGTGGATGCCCGTCTGCAACCCGCGTATCGTCCAGCGGTCGGTGACGCGCAGGATGGCGCGCACGCGACCGGCGACGGTCCCGTCGTCCACGATCCCGTCGTCCTCGAACAGCAGCGCCAGGGCGTCGAGGTCGCTCAGTGCCCGTTGCTTGATCGCGCGCACCCGCAGCCGGTTCCGGACATAGGAGACGGGGTCCGATCCTCTCTTATCCAGCGGCGCCGCTTGACTTGTCATAACGTATCCTTCCTGCCCATAGCCGCGCCGCCGCATGGGGGCGACGCGCCTGCCGCCGTGAGGGGCAGGAAGTATGCCTCCCTCCCTACTTCATTTGCTCCGGCGCCGTCGGCCACGCTCAACCGTCGTACGTCGTGCGTTGTAACGCTCGCGTCGTCTGTCCGTCATTATAGGTGTTGGGCGCCCACGGCCGACGCCTACAATGAACCGACGCCTACAATGAGAGGATGGTACCGTCGATGGGGCGCGTATGGAGGTAGAGGTGGCGCGGAGCGGGCCGCCGGAGCGCACGGCGGACCGGCGGCCCGCGACGGCGGACACGGATCTCGTGGCCGCGGCGCAAAGGGATCCGGCCGCCTTCGTGGCCCTGTACGACCGCTATTTCGCGCGCGTGCACGGGTATGTCCGCCTGCGCATCCGCGACCGCGAGACCTGTGAAGACGTCACCAGCGCGGTCTTCACGGCGGCGCTGGCGGGGATACGCGCGTTCCACGGCACGGGGGAGGGCGGCGGTAACGTCGGCGCCTGGCTCTTCCGCATCGCCCACAACGCGGTGTACGACGTGTACCGTAAGGGGGGCGAGGCGCGCGTGCCGCCCGGCGCCGACGAATTGTTCGGGCTGCTGCCCGACCCCGACCCTGGCCCTGAAGATCGAGCCCTGGCGGGGGAGCGCGCGGCCCGTTTGCGCGCCCTCGTGGGAGACCTGCGGCCGGAGCAACCGCACCTCATCGCCCTGCGCTACGGCGCGGACTTGAGCCCCAACGAGATCGCCCGCGTCGTCGGTAAGAGCGGGGCCGCCGTGCGCGTCGCCCTGCATCGCGCTCTTCATGATCTGCGGCGGAGGTACACCCATGACGAATAGACCAGGCTCCGGCGGCGGTCCCGGCCGCCCTGGCGACGCGATGGCGCGCGACCTGAGCGTGCTCGGGCGCCTCGACGCCCGGGATGAGCGTTTCCGAGACGAGTTACGTGAACGGCTGCTGGTGCGGGCCCACGGCGTCTCTGTCGAACCACAAGAGAACAGGACGATACCAATGGCGACGACCTCACTATCGACGACCTCACTATATAGCCGGCCCCGACGACGGGCCGGACATCTCTACGCACAGCTTGCCGCCGTCGCGGCGGTCCTGGCGCTCACCCTCGGCGGCGCCGCGGTCTACCTGAGCGTGCAACGTCCGCAACCGGCCTCGGCGCGGACGATCCTGCGCCAGGCCGCTATCCACCTCCTTGTCGCGCCCGATCAGGTCGTGCATGAGACGGGCACGATGTACTATGGGCAGGGCTCGTCGTTCGGTACGGGGCAGCAGGAGTTCGCCACGGGACCCATCACGCTCACGGTCGACCAGTGGACGCAGTTCGACACCGGCGGCGCGATTGGCCGGCAGGTGTCGGCGGCCCGGACGATCACCGGCGCCCTCGTCTTCACTATCCTCCAGATAGGACAACAGGTGCGCGTCTACGGCGCGCGAAGCAACGCGATCGAGACCGCTTCCTTATACAAGGGCGAGCGGATATCGTCGTGGGCGGACGGTTCGCTTGGCATCACCGACCCGCGCCGGTTCGTGCTCGCGGCCAGGAACGGCTCCCTGCCCCATGTCCGCCTCCTGCAAGGACAAAAGCTCGATGGGGCGCCCGTGGACATCGTCGAGCGGATCGACACCGTCGCGGGGCCGGCCGCTTCGTCGCGGGTACGGGGCGCGTTGGCGCGCCAGGTGTACCGCGTGTACATCGACGCGCGGACGTACGCTATCCGCGGCGCGGACAGCGTCGACGTCGACACGCAGGGGAACGCGCTCGTCGTCTCACGCATGCGCGCGACACGACGCGACACGGTACCGCTCGCCCGCGTGCCCGCCGGCACGTTCGCCCTGAAGGCGCCCGCGTCCGCCCACATGCTGACGCCCCTCTACGACCGCTTGAGCGTCGCCCAGGCCGTCGCTCGCCCCGGTGAACCCGTGCCCCTGCTCTCGGGAGGTCCGGGCGGCTTGCGGCTGCGGCAGGTCATCTTCACGCACCTGACGCAGCCGCCGAATCGTCCCCTGGTCTCCATAGATTACGATTACCTGGCCGGCACGCCGGAGTATGGCCCCTTCGCGGGCAAGAACTTCGCCGTCGCGGTCGTTCTAAAGGCGCCCGCGGGCGCATACGGCTTGCCCGCCGGCGCGACGAGCCGGACGCTTGCGCTCACCGTCGCCGACGCGCCCGTGCGAGCCGCCTACGGTGAGTCGCCTGCCGGCTCGCAGGGCACGCAACGGACCCTGACTTATAAGCAAGGCATGGTGACCGTGCGGATCGAGGCGATGGGTATGCGACGGGCCGAGTTCTTCGACGCCGTGAGGGCGCTGGTGGACGGCCACACCCATCCCGCCGTGGCGGCCCGTCTACAGCGTGATCTCGACACGCCCGCGACGAGCGGATAGCCTTAATGCTTATCGGCGCCCACAGTCCCGGCGACGTGCATGTGATCGAGCCTACGCGGTGGCGCCGATGCGGAGGTTGTCGCGCCGCGTGGTACAGTGCAAGGCGTGAAAAGGTCTATGTGGAGGGTCGATACGACATGCGCGTCCTGATCGTGGGGGCGGGAGGGCAACTCGCCGCCGACCTCGCCATTGTTTTCGCGGAGGCGGGGCATACTATAGAACGCCGCCGACGCGACGAGCTCGACATCGCCGACGTCGGCGCGGTGCGCGCGGCCGTCGAGGGGACAAGGCCCGACGTTATCCTCAACGCCGCGGCCTACAATCGCGTGGACGACGCCGAGGCCGATCCGGCGCCCGCCTTCGCCGTCAACGCTTATGGGCCGCGCGCGCTGGCCCGGCAGGCCGCCGCATCGGACGCCCTGCTCGTCCACTACAGCACCGACTACGTCGTCGACGGGGCCAAGGCCGCTCCCTACACCGAGGATGACGTGGCGCTCCCGCTCTCGGCGTACGCCACCTCGAAACTGGCGGGCGAGCACTTCGCGCGGGCGCTGGCGCCGCGCCACTACGTGCTGCGCGTGTGCGGACTGTTCGGCCCGGCGGGGCGCTCCACACGGCACGGCAACTTCGTCGAGACGATGTTGCGGGTCGCCGCGGCCGGGAAATCGCTGCGCGTCGTGGCCGATCAGGTCGTGGCCCCGACCGCCACGCGCGATGTCGCCCTCGCTACTCTGGCCCTGACACGGGGCGGCGCGCCGTACGGACTCTACCACTGCACGGCGGCGGGCGAGACCTCGTGGTACGACTACGCGCGGGCGATCTTTGACCTGGCGGGCGTGGCGGCCGACCTCAGCCCGACGACGGCCGCGGCCTATGGGGCGGCCGCCCCTCGTCCCGACTATTCTATCCTCGACAACGCCAGGCTAGAGGCCGCCGGCGCGCCCCGTCCCCGCCACTGGCGCGCCGCGCTGGAGGAGTATATCGCGGTCAGGGCCTCGGCCTAGACCGATACGGCGCTCCGCCCGGCCGGCGCCTCGCGCTCGCCGCGTGCGCCGACGACAGCGACGCTCGTGGTGAGCAGGAAGCCGGCGAAGATGACGACCCAGCCCACGGCCATGGTGGCCCAGAAGAGGTTGGGCGACCCCAGGCGCGCCGCCGATCCGGCCGCGCTGATGATGATCGTGCCGGCGGCGATGGTGACGTTCGCGGCCGCGAAGCGGCCCGGCGCCTGCCGCCGCAGCACTTTGAAGGCCGAATACAGGGCGACTCCGATCACCGCCGCCGCCCCGAAGATGTTGAGCAGGATCAGCGGCAGCAGCCACAATCCCGGCTTGAGCACGTTCGACCCCGCGCCGCTCGTATGTTGAACCGCGTGCAGGGTCGCCGCGTTGATAGGCGCGACCAGGATGAGCGCGACCCCGAGGGCGCTCACGATGACGAGCGCCGCCAGTACGAGGTCGGCCACGCGCTTGTCGAGCGCGATGTAGAGGCTGCC
>JAABUZ0100002729.1_pt1 | contig 28355 bp, 25 predicted proteins | sample 5562091 | NCBI WGS metagenome assembly JAABUZ01 (sample SAMN12813069, study PRJNA571459) | rock metagenome | isolation source: Antarctica rocks | place: Antarctica: Victoria Land, Linnaeus Terrace sud | collected 2015-12-21 | reverse complement strand
CGACGACCTTGAGCCGGCTGCCGACTCCCGCCTCCCCGAGCCAGAGCGTCTTGGACCCGATCGCGTCGAACACCGGCCCGCAGCGCTCGTGCTCGCCCTCTGGCCCGGAGGCGAGGACGATGAGCTGCCCCTGCTCGGCGGGCTGCTTGGTGCCGAGCACGGGCGCGTCGACGAACGGGACCCCGCGCTCGGAGGCCAGCGCGGCGAGCTGGTCGGCGGCCTCCAGCGACCGTGCTCGACTGGATCCACACGGCGCCGTCCTCGAGGGCGTCGAGCATCGCGCGCGCCGCCTCCTCCACCGCGCCGCCGTCGGAGAGCATGGTCAGCGCGATCCCAGCGCCCGAGACGGCCTCGGCCGGCGTGTCGCACACGCTGACACCGTGCTCGCCGAGCGGCTCGGCCCTCTCGCGCGTGCGGTTCCACGCGCGGACGCTCAGGCCCGCGCTCGCCAGGTTGCGCGCCATCGGCGCGCCCATGATCCCGGTGCCGAGCACCGCCACCGTCCGTTCGTCTACCATGTCGCCTGATCTCCTCGAGAAGCGTGGGACTCGTCCGGCTTGCCCCTACCCGCGGGCGGCCACGGCACGGTAGCGCTCCATCGCCCGCTCGCGCTCTCGCTTGTGATCGACGATCGGCGCGGGGTAGTCGCGGCCGATCACGCAGCCGCAGGCCCGCTGCTCCTCCTCGGTCATCCGCCACGGCTCGGACAGGCGTTCGAGCGGCGCCCGCTCGAGCTCGGGCACCCAGCGACGGACGTACTCCCCGGCTGGGTCGAAGCGCTCCTGGTGGAGCGTCGGGTTGTACATGCGCCGGAAGTAGGGCGCCGGGTCGACGCCCACCGAGGCGATCCACTGCCAGTTGCCGTTGTTCTGCGCCTCGTCGCCGCACAGCAGGTAGCGCATGAAGTGCGCCTCGCCACGGCGATAGTCGAGGTGGAGGTCCTTGGTCAGGAACGAGCCCACCACGAGGCGCGCGCGGTTGTGCATCCACCCCGTGGTGCGGAGCTGGCGCATCGCCGCGTCGATGACCGGGAAGCCCGTGCGTCCCTCCTGCCAGGCCCGCAGGAGCTCGTCGTCCTCGTCGCACTCCAGGGCGGCGTAGCGCGCCTGATGCGGGGCGTGCGCGTTCTGCGGGTGGTGGAGGAGCACCTGCGCGTAGAAGTCGCGCCAGCCGAGCTGGCGGCGGAACGCCGCGGGGCCCTTCCCCTCCCGCCGCGCGACCCGCTCCTCGATCTCTCGCACGGAGACGTTGCCGAAGTGGATGTGCGGCGAGAGCTCCGAGGTGCCGCCCGCCAGGCGGTCGTGGCGCTCGGCGTAGTGTTCGATAGGCGCGGCCAGGAAGCGCTCGAGGCGCCGGCGCGCCTCGGCCTCGCCCGAGGGCACCGGATCGGCGAGCTCGGGCGCCAGCCCGAAGTCGGCGAGCCGCGGCAGGCGTCCGAGCCGCACCCCGCCCGGCATGGGCACCTCAACCGGCGCGCGGTGCACCGGGCGCCGCTCCTCCTCCCGCCAGACGCGGTGAAACGGCGAGAAGACGGTGAACGGGCGGCCGTCCTTCGTGCGGATCCTCCCGATGTCGGAGCAGAAGTTGCCCGGGGTGTGGACCGCCCGCACTCCGGCCTCCTCCAGGGCCGCGCGCGCCACCCCGTCGCGCGCGCGGGCGTAGGGAGAGACGTCGCTGGCCAGGTAGACCGCCTCGGCGCCGACCTCGACGGCGAGCGTCGCGATCTCCTGCGCCGGGCGTCCTTCGCGCACGACGAGCCGGGCGCCGCGGGCCCGCAACGCCTCCCCCAGCTCGGCCAGCGACTCGAGCAGGAACTGCGTGCGGCCCGGCGAGGGGAAGCGGCCGTGGATCAGACCGGGGTCGAACACGAACACGGGCACGACGCGGTCGTGCTCGGCGAGCGCCCGCACGAGCGGCGGGTGGTCGTGCACGCGCAGATCGCGCCGGAACCAGACGAGGGCGGTGGAGGGCATCCTCCTCCTGATACGCGCCGGAGCGCACGAGAGATCCCGTCGCGCCCGCGCACCCCGCGTAGACTCGGTGACGGTGGCCGACCGGCACGTGCGCGACTTTCCCCTCTTCCCGCTGGGCCTGGTGGCGCTGCCGAGCGAAGCGGTGCCGCTGCACGTCTTCGAGGAGCGCTACAAGACGATGATCGAGGAGTGCCTCGACCGCGACGCCGAGTTCGGGATCGTGTGGCGCGCCGAGGACGGACTGCGTCCGGTCGGCTGCGCGTGCGAGATCGCCGAGGTGCTCGAGCGCATGGACGACGGCCGCATCAACCTCCTCTCGCGCGGCACTCGCCCGTTTCGGCTCGTCGAGAGCCAGGAGGACCTCCCCTATCCGGCCGGCGTGATCGAGTTCCTCGATGACCGGGTCGAGAAGCTCGACGCCGGCGCGCTCGAGGGCGCCCACACCGCCTACTCCGAGCTCGTCGAGCAGGTCACCGACCAGGAGCCCGACTCCGAGGAGCTCGCGGCGATGGGCGCCTACCAGATGGCGGCCACCGTCGACTTCGGGCTCGACGCCAAGCAGGGGCTGCTCGACCTCCGCTCGGAGAACGCCCGCCTGCGCCTCGTCACCCGCCTCTTCCGCGCCGCGCTCAAGCGCCTGGAGTTCGTCGACCGCGCGCAGGCGCGGGCACGGTCGAACGGCAAGGTGCGGTTCTCCTAGCCGCGCCGCCGCGGTCAGCGGTCGTAGGCACGCCGCGCCGCCTCACCCTGCTTCGCGGAATGTCACCTTGCCACTGTCGCAGGTGGCCGGCGACTCGTTGACGCTGATCGTCTCGGTCCGGTGCACGCATCGGCTGGCCCGGTCGCGTTCATTGTGGCTTCGTCGCCGCGCGGGCGAGAGCGATCAGCGCTTCAGCGTCACGCGAAAGCTCTTCGCACGACCGCCACCGCTGGTGAAGCTGACCCTCGCAAGCACGGTGACCTTCGTGTGGTGCTTCAGCAGCGCCCGGCCTGCCGCGTTGAGCCTGATCTTCACGTGCGTGCTTCGGCCGGCTCCAGACCTGAACGACGCCGAGCCGTAGCCCGTCGTCCTTGCGGATGCGGCCAGCGCCCGGGCCGCGCGGTTCTGCGGAGCGTTCTGCAGGGAGACCCGTCCCTCGCAGTTGGCGACCAAGCACTGCAGCGGGACAGTGGCAACCCCACGCTTGACGGGAACCGAACCACCGAGGACTCTGACCGCTGGCCGCGAGGGGCCTGGCGACCCGGTCGTGAGGTCGGCGTTCATCAACACGCCCAGGTTCTGGCCGGCGATCTGGCGAGTGTTGGGGATCGCGTTGGGACTGGGCGCTTGAAGGCCCTGCTCGGTCGGCCCCGGGTAGGTGGCGTAGAGGCTCGACGCCGCGGCGTCCGAGTCGAGCGGGATCGGCACGTTCGGCGCTTCGATCTCGAGGGCGAGCGCGTCTGAGCTCTGAATCGTGCTCGTGTCTCCGGGCGCCGGGTTCGGATCGAGCTGAACCGGGAGTCGCGTCGAAACCTGCGTGATCGCGTTGGCCTGGGGCGTGAACTCAGGCCCGTAGGCTTCGAGATACGGTCCGGTGACGGTCTTCGGGTGTGAAGGGTCGCCGGTCTGGTAGTAGTTGAAGCGAACCACGTTCACTCGCATCTTGCCGGTGATGTTGCCGACCTTGACGCGTATCGCGGTGACGGTGCCGCTTACGGGAGCGAACAGCGTGTCCGCCCCGGAGCCGAAGTAGGTGAACATGCACGATTGCGAGCCCTGGAGGCCGTAAGCGGGAATCCCCGCGCTGCACACGTCTCCCGCGGTGTTGTTCGGCGGCAGGTGGTTAAGATCGGCTCCGAACGTCCCCGTGGCCGCGCCGGCGGCCGGGACGACGGAGACCGAGAGGGTGAGGGCGCCGATGACGGCGAGCAGGATTCGTTTCATGAGCTCATCTTGCTCGGGCGGACCGCGCCCGACCTCAGTGCTGGCACTGAAATAGTCCGTTCGGCAGCGGAAGCCCTCCTTTTCGCGTGCTCGACTCAGTTCATAACCGCTCCTCGACCGCTTGACATGGCCGCTCTTGACTCCCCGTCGCCGAGAGGCTCCCCGCAGGGGCAGAGCCCGGAGGTCCGTCCGGTGGCTTCGCCGCGCATGCGCTGATCGTGCCGGGCCGAGCGCGCCGCACAACAGTGCTAGCACTGAGAACGGTCCCGTGGTGGCACGGAAGCGCGGCGCGTGCGACGGCCTCAGGATGTCGTGATGAAAATTTCTTCAGTGCGTCCAGCCCGCCTCACGGTCGTCCTCGTGGCGATGCTCGTCCTCCCGTCCTCAGCCGCGGCCCGCAAGCACGTCGCCAAGCCGTCGATCAAGGTGCTCGGCCTCTCGATCAACCGCGCTTACGCCGATAGGGGCACGACCATCAGGGCCGGGGACTCGGCGAATGGTTGCTACATCATCGGCGGCCCGAGCGGCGAGCCGCCCGAGCTCAAGGTCTATGCCTACGTGCAGGCCACGAAGATCCCCGCGCGCGCGCCGCTGACCTACAAGTTCACCACGCCCTGGGACAAGGACAACCTCGATCCTGGCGGGTCGATGTTCAGCGGCCAGTTCTCCCACGGCCTGTTCACGGCCTACCACCGGCAACAGGCGGAGATCTACAACGGACCGACCGGCAAGCAGGACTACTTCACCTACCGGATGCTGCCGACCGGCAACTCCACCTCGCGCTACATCAACGGTAAGTACAGCCTCAGCGTGAGCGTGAAGGTCAAGGGCAAGACGTTGAGCTCTCGTGGAGCGGTCAACGTCGCCTGCTGAGCGCTTCCGCGCGAGAGCCCTAGGGGGCGGGTCTGTGAACCGAGGAGGAGTGGCGCATCGAGGGCTCGTGCTCGCGCTGCTCCTCTGGGCGTTCTCTTCGACGAGCGCGTTCGGCGCGTCGGCTCGCCCGTCGAGCTCGCCGCCCGCCAACCCGCTGCCGGTCACGAGCGGCCCCGCGCCGGCGCTGCGCTCACCGGCCGGGGTGCGGGGTCGGATCGTGGCGCGCGCGGCCAGCCAGCTCGGGTATCGCGATCACGGTTCGTACTGCTCCAAGTACGGACCGTGTGAGGAGTGGTGCTCGCTGTTCACCACGTGGGTGTGGCGGGGAGCGGGGATCCCGATCGGAAGCTTTGCCTTCACCGGCTCGGTCTACTACTGGGCCACCGCCAACACCTACGTGCTGCGGCCCGGAGCGGCGCCGCGTCCGGGTGACACCGTCCTGTTCGGTACGGGCCCCGGTAGCGTGGGAACGAGCCTGCACATAGGCATCGTCGAGAGTGTGTATCCGGGCTACCTCGTCACGATCGAAGGCGACTCCCGCCACGGTGTTCGTCGCTTCGTCGTGCCGATTCGCCACCCCCAGGCGGTCGGCGAGCCCGGCGGCATCTACGCCTACGCCTCGCCGGTATCGCGAGCGCGCGCTGCGAGCGCCCGGGCCCGTGCTGCGAGCCCGGGAGGACCACGCTTGAGCGCAGCGAAGCTCCGCCTCGCGCTCGCCCGTCAAGCCGAGGCGAGCAGACTGAGCCTGGGGGATCGTCGCCTGAACCGCACGATCGCCTCCCTCCGCGCGTTCCAGCACATGCCCCAGCGCGTGGGGGGGGTGACGATCGAATGGGTCAGCGTGAACCGCGCGGGTCGTATCCTCGTCGCCGTCGTCTCTCGGCACTCGCCCGCCTTCGCGCAGGGCGTCTGGCGACGCTTCCTCGCGCGCTACCACGACTCGGGCCGCGCCTACGCGGTCGGCTACTACTCCCCACGCGTGTGACCTGGTCTTCGGCGCTGCTCGCGTTCCTGGTCGCCCATCTGGTGGGCGACGTCCTGCTGCAGACCGAGTGGCAGGCGCTGAACAAGGCGCGGGGCCTCGGCGATCGGGTCGGGCGGCGCGCGCTCGGGCGCCATGTGGCCATCTACACACTGGCCTGTGTGCCTGCCCTGGTGTGGGTCGGCAGCGAGACCGACCGCGGCCGCGCGGTGGCTCTCGCCGCGCTCATCGCGGTCCCCCACCTGCTGGTCGACGACGGCCGGCTGGTGCGCGCCTGGCTGCGTGAGGTCAAGCATGCGCCGGAGGCGGCGCGCGGCCTCACGATCGCCGTGGACCAGAGTCTGCATGTGGTCTGTCTGCTCGCCGTAGCACTGGCGGCCGCGAGCTGATGCTTACCGGCTTTCTGCGCAACGTCCCCGTCTTCGCGGGCCTGCCGGACGTGCTGCTCGAGCATCTCGCCGGGCAGCTCGGTGAGGTCCACGTACGCGCGGGCGAGTGGGTCATGCGCGAGGGCGAGGCGGCCGACAGCCTGTTCATCGTGCGCAGCGGTCGCCTCGAGGTGATCGACGAGGGGCCGCCGGAGGCGCTGATCCGACTTATGCGCCGCGGCGACGTGCTCGGCGAGTTGGCCCTCCTGCGTGAGGGAACGCGCTCGGCGTCGGTGCGTGCACGGCGCGATGCGGGGCTTCTCGAGCTCGGCCGCGGAGCGTTCGAAGCGCTCATTGAGGACGCGCCGAGCTTTGCGCTGGGGCTCACGCGCGCGATGGGCGCGCAACTGGCGGAGAGCCGCACGCCCGTGGTCGCCGCGACCCCACCGCGCGCGATCGCCGTCGTCGGACTCGACCGGGCGGCTCCGGTCGCCGAGGTGGCCGATGGGCTCGCCGACGCGCTCTCCTTACACGGCTCCGTCGCCCGGCTGGGCGAAGGGGAGCTCGCCACGATCGACCGCGCCGAACGCGACGCCGACCGGGTTCTCCTCCGCGGGGGGATGGTGTGGGGTGACGAGTGGGCGGAGCTGTGCGTGCGCGAGGCCGACCTCGTCGTCGCGGTCAGCACGGGCGTGCCCGACCGGGCCTGCCTCGAGCTTGCGACCTCGCTGCGCGGCTGCGAGCTGCTCGTGCTCGGCCCGGGGGTGTCCCCCGAGGTGCTCGACCTGCTTCGACCGAGCGAGGTGCAGGTGGTCGCCGAGACGTCTCGGCGCCGCTCCGCCCTGGAGGCCACCGCGCGACGGCTCGCCGGCCGCTCGCTGGGCGTGGTGCTCTCCGGTGGCGGCGCGCGCGCGTTCGCGCATCTCGGGGCGTTGGAGGAGCTGCGGGCCGCGGGACTACGCTTCGACCGCGTCGGCGGCGTCAGCCTCGGATCGCTGGTGGCGGCGGCGACCGCGATGGAGCTCGACCCCGACGAGGCCTTCGAGGCCTTCGAGCGCGGCTTCGTCACCAACAACCCGACCAACGACTACGCGCTCCCGGCCTTCTCCCTCATACGCGGCGCCAAGACGCGCCGGCTGCTCGATGAGGCCCTCGGCGACCGGCGCATCGAGGAGCTGCCGCTGCGCTTCTTCTGCCTGAGCTGCGATCTCATCGCGCGGGAGGCCGTCCTGCACCGACCGGGCCGGTGGTTGACGCGGTCTACCCCAGCCTGGCGATCCCGGGCGTGTTTCCGCCCGTCGCCACCCCTGACGGCCGGCTGCTCGTCGACGGCGGGGTGCTCGACAACCTCCCGGTGAAGACGATGGCCCGCACCGGCGAGGGGCCCGTCATCGCGCTCGACGTAAGCGGGCGCACGGGAGAGTTCAAGCAGCCGCAGCGACCCGGAATCGCGCGCCTGGGCCGTCCCCTCCGGCGAGCCCTGACCGGGAGCGAGGCGGAGATCCCCCGCCTGGGAGAGACGATCGTGCGCACCGTCACCGTCGGCAGCACCGACACCGTCGCCGCCGCGCGCCAGCACGCGGACCTGGTGATCACGCCGGCCGTCGAGGGCGTCGGGCTCATGGAGTGGGACGCTATTGCCCAGGTGCGCGAGCTCGGGCGCCAGGCGGCCCGCGACGCGCTCGCCGCCGACCCCGACCTGCCAGGCCGCCTGGCGATCTAGAACTGCGCGGGTATAGCGATGGCCATTACCACCAGCGAGGCGCCGGTCGCCGCGGAGACCGAAGGCGAGGCCGCGGTGTCCGCACGCCGTCGAGGCCCTTCGCCTCGGACGGTGCTCACGGTCGCCTCGCTCGGCGCGGCCGTCGCGTTCGTCGACGCGACGATCGTCAACATCGCGTTCCCCGACATCGCGCGCTCGTTCCAGGGCACGTCGATCTCGTCGCTGTCGTGGGTGCTGAACGCCTACAACATCGTGTTCGCCGCCTTCCTCGTCGCCGCGGGAAGGATCGCCGACCTGCTCGGGCGCCGGCGGATCTTCCTGTTCGGCCTCGAGCTGTTCACGGTCGCCTCGGTGCTGTGCGCAGTTGCGCCTTCGGCCGGGACGCTGATCGCCTTCCGCGTGGTGCAGGCGCTCGGCGCGGCCTTCCTGGTGCCCTCCTCGCTTGCGCTCGTGCTCAACGCGTTCCCACCCGAGCGGCGCTCGCACGGTGTGGCGCTCCTGTCGGCCGTCGGAGCGGCCGCGGCCGGGCTGGGGCCGTCGCTCGGCGGCCTGCTCGTGGCCGCCGCCGACTGGCGGCTCGTGTTCCTCGTCAACCTGCCGATCGGCGTGGCGGCGGTCGTGCTGGCGCGACGCCATCTCGTCGAGAGTCGCGCCCCGGGCCGCCGGCGCACGCCGGACTTCCTGGGCGCGCTGCTCTTCGCGCTGGCCATCGCCGCGCTCGTGCTCGGCGTGGTCAAGGGCCAGGAGTGGGGATGGGGCAGCGCGGGCATCGTCGCCTCCTTCGTCGCCGCCGTCGTCCTCGGCGCGGTCTTCGTCTGGCGATGCACGTGGCATCGCTCCCCGATCGTCGAGCTCTCGCTGCTGCGCGTGCGCACCTTCAGCGCCGCCAACGGGATGACGATCGTCGCGGCCGCCGGCTTCTACGGCTACACCCTGACCAACGTCCTCTTCCTCACGGGCGTGTGGCAGTACTCGGTGCTCAAGGCGGGCCTGGCGCTCACGCCGGGGCCGTTCGTCGCCGCCGCGGTCGCCGGACCGACGAGCCGGCTCGTGCAACGCCTCGGGCATCGACCGGTGCTCGTCGCCGGAGGGCTCATCTGGGGCGGTGCGGTCCTGTGGTTCGTCGAGCGCGTGGGCACCACTCCGGCCTTCCTCAGCGAGTGGCTGCCGGGGATCGTCATGCTCGGGATCGGGGCCGGCACGCTGTTTCCCAATCTCAGTGGCGCCGCGGTCGCTTCGGCGCCGGGAGAGAGCTTTGCGACGGCGACCGGGTTGAACTCGGTCTCGCGCCAGGTCGGCGCCGCGCTGGGGGTCGCGCTCGTGGTGGCGATCATCGGCACGCCCTCCCCGCTCGAGGCCGCCGCCGCATTCGACCATGCGTGGACGTTCGGCTCCGCCTGCCTGTTCGCGGCCGGGCTCGGCTGCCTGCTCGTCGGCCGCGTGCAGACCGAGAAGTCGCCGTCGCTCGGCGATGCCGCGCGTGTCGTGCTGGGCGAGCCGCCGTCGGGCGCGCTGTCCGCACCGCCGGGCCCGCGGGCTCGGCGGGCGATCAGCGTCAACGCCGTTGCATCGGGGCCGCCGCGCGCCGAGTCCGCCGCCGACTTCCTCGCCCAGGTCCCGCTCTTCGCGGGTCTCGAGCCCTCGCTGCGCGCGGCGCTCGCGACCCGGACGCGGACGGTGCGCGTCCCCGCCGGCGAGTGGCTGTTCCGGCAGGGCGAGCCGGGCGACACGATGTACGTGGTGCGCGTCGGACGACTGGAGGTGGTCGACGAGGCGGCCGGCGCGGTCATCCGCGAGCTCGGTCGCGGCGACGCGCTCGGCGAGCTCGCGCTGCTCACCGGATCACCGCGCTCCGCATCGGTGCGCGCCACGCGCGCGAGCGACCTGCTCGCCGTCGAGCGCTCCGACTTCGAGGAGGTGCTGCACGGCTCGCCGGCGCTGTCGCTCGCGCTCAACCGCGTGCTCGCCGGGCAACTACGCGACAGCCGTCCGCTCGCGCCGACGGTCAGGCCCCGGCCCACGACGGCGGCCCTCGTCTCGCTCGACGCTCGCGTGCCGGTCGCCGAGCTCGCCCGCCGCCTCGAGCTCGCGCTGGCGGGTCACCTCTCCCTAGTGCTGCTCGACGGCAACGAGACGGCCGCCCCTGGTACCGGCGCCGACCCCGCCACGGTCTACGGTCCGCTGCTCGATCGCGCCGAGGCCGCGCACGACCTCGTGCTGCTCGCCGCGGGCTCTGCGCTCTCGAGCGACCCGTGGACCGAGTTCTGCCTGCAACAGGCGGACCGGATACTCGCCGTGACCTCAGGGGGTCCCGCGCCCGACGCGCTGCGCGATCGACCGGAGCTGCGCGGCTGTGACCTCGTCTCCTACGACGTCGCCCCCGGGTCTGGCGCGCTTGACGGCTATGCCGCTCTGCTCGATCCGATCGAATCGCACGCGGTGCGCGAGGCCGAGCTCGATGTCGACCTCGCGCGCGCCGCCCGGCGCTTGAGCGGCCGCTCGGTCGGCGTCGTGCTCTCGGGCGGCGGCGCGCGGGCCTTCTCGCACATCGGCGTGCTCGAGGAACTGAGCGCAGCCGGCGTGACGATCGACCGCGTGGCGGGGGTGAGCATGGGCGCGTTCGTCGGCGGGCTGTACGCGATGGGCCTCGACGGTGACGAGATGGACGCGCGTTGCTTTGAGGAATGGGTCCAGCGCCGTCCGCTGAGCGACTACACGGTGCCACGCCACTCCCTCATCCGGGGCGACCGCGTGCAGGCCATGCTGCGCCGAACCTTCGGCGAGGTGGCGATCGAGGAACTGGCCCGCAGCTTCATGTGCGGGTGTGCGGAGCTGCGCAGCGGGCGCCTCCTCGTCGCACGGTCGGGCCCGCTGTGGGAGAGCGTGGGCCTCAGCATCAACATCCCGATCCTCGGCGCGCCGCAGGTGCGCGGACGTGACCTGTTGATCGACGGGTCGCTCGTCGACAACCTCCCGGTGCAGTCGATGGCCGACCTCGGCGAAGGCCCGGTCGTCGCCGTCGACGTCAAGGCGAGCTTCGACCCCGCCGCCGACGGCCGGCCCCCGACCGACGGCCTCCCCGACGACGAGCGTCCTCCGAGCCTCGGCGAGACACTCACCCGCGTGCTGCTGCTCGGCAGCGCGAACACCTCAGACGCGGCACGCCGCCACGCCGACGTCATCATCAAACCGCGCGCCGAAGGCGTCGGCCTGCTCGAATTCCACCAGCTCGACACCGCCCGCGAGGCCGGTCGCGCCGCCGCCCGCGAGGCGCTCGAGGAAGCCCCCGCCGCGCTGTTCGCCTGAAAGACGTGACGCCGTGCTACAAGCAATCCGAAAAGGGAGGAACCGATGGATGCGGAGCGGCTGAAGAAGGTCGGGGTGTTCGCCGATCTCGACAACGAGGGACGCGAGGCGATCTCCAAGCTCGCAGCGGAGGTCTCCGTCCCCGAGGGCAAAGAGCTCGTGCGCGAGGGCGACTTCTCCTATGACGTAATCGCGATCGAGGAGGGCACCGCCCGCGTGCACCACGGCGAGCAGACGATCGCGGAGCTCGGTCCCGGTGACATCGTCGGAGAGATCGGCGTCCTGCAGCGCGCGCAGCGCAACGCGTCGGTCACCGCCAGCTCTCCGATGATGCTCGTCACGCTGACGGGCTGGGACGTGCGCAAGCTGCGTAAGCAGGCGCCGCAAGCCGTCGAGCGCCTCCAGCAGCTCGTTGCGGAGCGAGCCGGTGGCTAGTACCTGCCCGCCGCTATAGCGCAGGTTGCTTGGGTGACTCCGCGGCCGCGTCGCTCGCGAGCCCCCAGACGCGGATCCGGGCGGCACGGCCTCGCACCTCGAGCTCCTCCACGAACACGAGATCATCCGGGCAGCTCTGCTGCAGGGCCCCGCGCGTCGAGTCACCGACGTAGACCATGTAGGGCGTGCCCTTGGTCATGCCCTCCAGCCGCGACGCGGTGTTCGTGGCGTCGCCGATCGTCGTGTACTCCATCCGGCGCTCGGAGCCCACGTTCCCCGCCATCACCGCGCCCGTGTTGAGCCCCACTCCCATCCGAAACCCGTCACCGAGATTCTCGCCGCGGAGCCAGTCGTTGAACTCCACGAGACGCTCGCCGGTCATCTCCCGCGCCGTGGCCAGGGCGCGGTCGGCGTGGTCGCGCTGCTCGATCGGCGCCCCGAAGACCGCCATGATCCCGTCGCCCATGTAGCTCACGAGGGTGCCGCCGTTGTCCATGATCGCGTCGGTCATCACGCTTAGGTAGCGATTGAGGATCTCGATAACGACGGCGGGGTCGCGCGACTCCGCGAAGCTGGTGAAGCCGCGCAGGTCGCTGAACAGGACCGTGACCACCACCTCGCGCCCGCCGAGGCGCAACCCGTCGCCCGTGCGGTCCAGCACTTCGCTGACCACGTTCTCGGGCACGAACCGAGCGAAGGTGTCGCGTACCCGTCGGCGCTCCACGGCCACCAGCGTGTAGTGCAGCGCCAGCGTCCCCACCGCCGCGAGCGCAAGCGCCATCAGCGGATACACGACCGCGAGCACGACTCCGGACTGAAAGGCGAGCTGGGTGCAGACGGCGAACAGGGCTCCGACGACGAGAGCGGTCGCGAAGGCGCGAAGCGCAGGCAACCTCAGGCTGGCCAGCGGCGTGAGGAAGCCGAGCAGCGCGATGAGCAGTACCTCGACGGACACCGGCGCGTCGCTCAAGGGAAGACCGCTTCGCACCGAGGCGATCGCGCTGGCCTGGATCTCCGGTCCCGCCATCACGCCGCGGCCCGTGGTCGCGGTCGCGTGAACATCCTGCAACGACGGTGCCGAGGCCCCCACCACCACCACCTTGCCACGCAGCAGCGCCGGGGCAACGCGCCCGCGAAGGACCCGGGAGAACGAGAAGGACGGAATCGTCCCCGGCGGCCCGGCGTAGTCGATCCAGGCGCGATCGCCGGGAAACGACGAGCTGCTCACCGCCCGCCCCGTCACCTCGCTCGCCGCCACCGCGACGCTCTTGAGGCTGCCAAGCTGGTAGGGGACGTGGCGCAGAACGCCATCCTGGTCGGGGGACAGATTGGCCTGCGCGGCCCGAGCGCCGATCCGGCGCAGGACCGGCTCGCCGCCGAGGACGTTGCTGCGCCCGGCCGGGTCCACCTCCGTCGTGGAGAGCACGACGTTGTGGGCGCGGGCCACCGCGGCGATCAGCACGTCGTCCTCGCGCGGCGTGGTGGGCTCGGTGAACTGGACGTCGTAGACGATCGCCCTGGCCCCGGCGCGTCGCAGCCGGTCGACGAGCTGCGCGTGGACGGAGCGCGGGAAGGGCCAGCGCAGTCGCAGCTCGCCGAAGGTGACATCGTCGACGTTGACGAGCACCATGTCGCTGGGGGGCCGTTGCGTACCGCGCAAGGCGAACCGGGCGTCCACCGTGCTGAGCTCGGCGCGGGCGAACACGCCGGTGGCGTAGGCGAGGAGCGCGAGTGCGGTCGCCACCGCGCCGATGGCGAGCACGAGAACCAGGCGCGGTCCGTCCGGACGCCCCTTCATCCGGCTCGCGCGAAGTAGCTCTGGCCAGGGCCGACGAGGACCGTCCGCCCGCGCGGGAAGTCGCGGACCGCGACGACGCTCTGGATCACCCGCACGAGCGTCCCCGCGCAGCTGTCCTCCGTGAGCCACTTGGTCCCGCGCACGGTGGCCGACGCGTAGGTCCCGCGCGTGCGCCAGTTGCCGTGCCCGACCGTGTGCGCCAAGAGCCTGCGGATCTCGGATGCGCTAGGCGCCGGGGCGGAAGGACTCGGCGGCGTCGACGGTGCTGCACGACCAGGCGACGGCGTTCCGGCGCGCGCCGAACCAGAGCCGCCCGGCGCCCGCGAAGGTGCTGCTCCCGCCGCCGGGGCGCGGAGGGGTGCCGCACCAGACGACGGTGCCCCGGACGCTGGCGCACCTGCCCGCGGCGCACCGGAGGCTCGGGCACCCCCGGGTCGACCGGCCGCTCGCCGGGCGCCGGAGTGGCCTGCGCGCAGCGGACCGGTTGCCGCTCCCGGCCCGGGGCCGGGCCCGGGCCCGGGCCCGGGCGGACTTAGCTGCAGCGACTCGCGGCTCCCGTGATGGTGCGCGCTGCTTGCGGGACCAAGCAGGGTGGTGGCCGCCGAGGCGCCACCCGCCATCGAGAACATGGCGAGGATGGCGATGACCGACCGCCGGCGGCGAGCGCGCAGAGCGAGCGCCCGCAGCTTTGCGCCGCCCAGCACGAGCGCGAGGATGGCCGCCAGCCCGACCGCTACGGCGGTGCCCAGTGTCAACCTGCTCACCGCAGGCACCGGCCGGAGCCCTCGAGCCAGGCTCGCTCGCGCAAACGGCGGGAGGCTGGCGAGCGCCGAACGCGAGCGCGACGGACACGCCTTGAAGTTCCCTCCAAGCAAGCGGGCCTCGGCCACCGGCCGAGCGGAGGAGTCCTGCGAGATCGCGAACTGTCCCTGCGAGAAGAACGCGAACTGCGTCGGTCCGCCGCTCGCGCCGCCGGGCCCGAGCCTCGCCGCCTGGATCTCCACTCGACCGCGCGTCGTGTCAAGCACCGAGCCGACACGCACCTGCTCCGCTCGCCGCAGGCGATGGTTCGGCTCGCGGCCGACAGGGTCGACGAACACCTCTCCGCCGGCGGGAAAGAGATTCACCGAAACGCCGGCCACCGGCGGCGGCAACCCCGAGCGCCGTGGACGCGCGGGTGGGGGCGATCCCGGCGGGGCGGCCGTGCCCGGTGGGACGGCATTGCCCGGCGGGGCCGGGGGCATGGTCGAGCCGGGAGGGGTCACGCCCGGCGGGGCGGTCGCGCCCGGCGGGAGGGTGACGCCGGGCGGGAGTGGGATGGCGGGCCCCTGCGTCATGAACACCTGATCGGCGCCGAGGCTGGTGGCAGCGGAGTTGGTCGCGACGATGCGGAAGTGGTACGTCGTACCGGGCGAGAGTCCCGTGACGAGGGCCGACTCGGCGTGGTTCGCGCTGTCCGAGCCGGCGCTCTGCGGAGTCGTCTGTGAGCCGTAGGCGCTCGTGGTGCCGTACTCGAAGCGGTAGCTCGTCGCATCGCCGTTCGGATTGACCGTGCCGTTGAGCGTCGCCGCGAGCGGCGTCACGCCGCTCGCCGCTCCCGTCGTGGCCACCGGCCCGCCCGACACCTTTGTCACGAAAGCGTCGCGTCACCGCCCTTGTAGGCGCCCTGCTCGGCGTTCTTGGTTGGGAAGTCGGTCGAAGTCGTTTGGCCCACCACGTAGGCGCCCCGCGACGGGTCGAGCGCAATCCCAAAGCCGTCATCGGTGGCGCTCCCGCCGAGGAAGGTCGAGTAGGCCAGCGACATCCCGTCCGTGCTCAGCTTGGTCACGAAGACGTCCGAGCCGCCGCCCCCATAGGTCGCCTGCGCCACGTCCTTGGTCGGGATGTTCGACCCCCCTACGGAGCCGGTTACGTACGCGTCGTCGGACGAGTCGACCGCGATCCCCCGCCCGACGCTGTTGGCGCCGAGGTAGGTCGAGTAGGCGAGCGAAGTCGCGTCGGGGCTCAGCTTGGTCACGAACGCGTTGAGACCGCCCCCGTTGTTGGGCTGATAGGCGTTCTTGGCCGGGAAGTCACCCGAATCCGTTTGGCCGGTGACATAGGCGCTTCCAGACGAGTCGAGCGCTATCGCGTAGCCATAGTCCTGGCCGGTGCCGCCGAGGTAGGTCGAGTAGGCGAGCGCCGTCCCGCCCGGGTTCAGCTTGGTCACAAACGCGTCGCGGTTGCCCGCGAAGTTGCTCTGATAAGCGTTCTTGGTCGAGAAGCCAGGCGAGACCGTTTGGCCGGTGACGTAGGCGCTTCCCGACGGGTCGACCGCGATTCCCTGGCCGCGGTCGTCGTTGGGGGCAGCAGAGGAGGAGGACTTCGCCGAGAGCCTCGAGGCCGCCGCGGCGTTGAGCGTGGCGCCGGCGTGAAGGAAGGTCGAGTAGACGAGCGTCCTCCCGTCCGCGCTGAACTTGGTCACGAACGCGTCCCTCTCGCCCTTGTTGTCGGTCGACCCAAAGCCGCTCTGATAGGCGTTGGTGGTGGTCGGGAAGTCAGCCGAGTTCGTCTGGCCGGTGACGTAGGCGCTTCCGGACGGGTCGATCGCGATCGCATTGCCGATGGTCTCGCCGGTGCCGCCGCCGTTCGCGCCGCCGACGCTACCGCTCTTGCCGCCGAGGTACGTCGAGTAGACGAGCGTGGCCCCGTTCGGACTGAGCTTGGTCACGAACGCCTGGTCGCCGCCCAGATTCTGACTCTGAACAGGGTTCTTCAGGGGGAAGTCGCCGGGGCTGCCGTTGGGGCCGCCACCCCGGCCGGAGTTCGTCGCTCCGACGATGTAGGCGCTTCCAGAGGCGTCGACGGCAATCCCCGCGCCGAAGTCGCTGCCCTCGCCGCCAAGATAGGTCGAGTAGATCAGTGTGCTCCCGTCCGCGCTCAGCTTGGTCACGAACACGTCGTAGCCGCCCGCTTTGGCGCCCTGCAGCGGGTTCTTGGTCGGGAAGTCGCTCGCGAGCGTGTAGCCAGTCACGTAGGCGCTTCCGTTCGAATCGACGGCGATCCCATTGCCGTGGTCCCCGCCGACCCCGCCGTTGGCCCCGTTGCTCCCGCCGAGGTAGGTCGAGTACGCCAGCGCAGGGTCGATCACGAGCGGAAGCCGGTGATCGTAAGAGCCCAAGCGCACCCCTACGCGCCCCCGCTCAACGACGTACCGGCTTGGTACCACGCGCCTAACCCCGGCCACCGTCTGGTAGGCGTGCGGGCGGAGCTGGCGCACGAGCCCGCCCGCCAGGCGCACCACCAGTGCGCCCCCGGGGGCCTGAACCACACTCTTGGCGCCGCCGAAGGAGAGGCCGATGCGACCCGGGTCAGCGCCCGCCGCGACGTTGAAGTCATACTCGAGCTGGCCGCCATGACCGTAGAAGGCGGCGCCGATCCCGGGCCAGACGTCGCGATAAGCAACACGGCCGAAGGTCGGCACACCCGTGTGCCAGCGCGAGCGGTTCCGGCCGACCAGGTAGTTCACCTTGCCGGGGAGCCCGTGCTCACCCGAGAGCTGCGCGCCCGGACTCGCGCCGACCAACCCGATCGTCAGCGCGGCCCGTCGCGCCGGCCTATGCCCGCGCGAGGCGCCCGCGGCAAGACTCAACACCGCAGAGCGCTTCGTCAACGACAGCGCGTAACCGGCGCCCCGGGCCACAAACGCCGCACGACGGTCAAACTGCCCATCATTCCGCTCGAAGGCTAGCGGCATCCGGCCGTAGGCGTGCTGGAGCGCGGAGCGCCCGCTCCCCGGGAGCGTCCTCGCCGGCGCTCCGGGCAACGGCGCGAAGGCGCCGCTCGCGAGCGCAGGCATCGGCGGCGAGGCGACCCCCGAAGGACCCAGCGCCGACGCCGACGAACCGCCACCCACGACGAGCACCAGCGCGCACAACACCAGCCCGACCACACAAGCCGCGCCGAGCAACCCCGCGCGGGCGAGCCTGGCCGCTGGCCGATCGGCCCGCCTGCCGCGCTGGAAGGCGCTTTCACGCCGGGCCGGCTCGGCGGCGAAGCCGATCCCCTGGCCCTGATCCCGAGTCGTCACCCGCCACTCCTCGCGTTGAGCGCGTCAGCGCTTGTGCCGCGTGACCCGCGGCTGCCCGAACAACCCGTACGTCTGTCTAATGGCCCGTGGCTGATCTTCCCCTGACGCGGCGCGCAGTTCCTCAGTGCTGGCACTGAAAAGTTCGTGCCGGCCAGCACAGCGGTTGGACCCGCTGCGACGGCGCTCCGCTCCGAAGTCCGGGGGGCGGCCTCTGGTCGCCGTTTAGCAGCCGGTGACCACGTCGAGCGCGGTGCACAGCTCGGCGAGCTTGGCCGGGGAGAGGCGGGTGATGCGCTCGCTGAGCAGCGCCTTGGGCGCGACGCCGAGGTTGTCGAAGCTCAGCGCGCAGTCTTCGGGCATGCCGTCCTCGCGACCCAGCGCGACCTCCGTAGGGATGCCGCGGACGGTTCGCGTGGTGGGCACGAGGAGCACCGAGTTGAGGACCGGGATGGCGGCCTGCCGGGTGAGGATGCACGCCGGCCGCCGGCCCGCCGTGGGGTGCTCCAGCCACCACACGTCGCCACGGTTCACGACAGCGGCTCCGCGCGGCCCGGGGGGATTGCGGGCCAGCGAGACGCTCGCGACGACGAAGGCCTCGCCCGACGCGGTCACGATGGCCAGCTCGCCGACCACCAAACCCGTGCCTGGGTGGGGTGCGCGCGCCGAAGCGCTGCGCCCCCTTCTCAGCTCTTCAGGGAGATGCTCCCCAAGATCGTCGTACCGGACCCGGGCGCGGACCGGATGGTGAGCTTGCCGCCGAGCGCGCCGATCCGGTCGGTCATGTTCTGCAGCCCCACGCTCGCCCGCACCACCTTGGTGTCAAAGCCCTGCCCGTCGTCGGCGACCTCGAACACGAGGCCGCGAGCTCGCTCGGCGAGAGCGATCCGCGCCCTCGCGCCTTCCCCGGCGTGCTTGGCGGCGTTTTGGAGTGCCTCCAGGCAACAGAAGTAGACGGCGGCCTCCAGGCCGGGGGGATAGCGGCCGGCGCCGTCGCACTCGAGCGCGGTAGGGATCGCGGCGCGCTCGACCGCTTCGCGCAGCGCCCCGGGTAGCCCTTCGTTCTCGAGCACCGCGGGGTAGATCCCGTGGGCCAGGTCGCGCAGCTCGGACAGCGCGCGACCGAGGTCGGCCCGCAGCTCGTCGTGCATCACCGTGGCTCCCGCCAGATCCTTCCCCCCGATCAGCCGGCCCGCCATCCCGAGCTTAAGTCCGAGCAGCACGAGCTGCTGCTGGGCGCCGTCGTGCAGGTCGCGCTCCACGCGACGGCGCTCGCTGTCGGCCGCTGCGACCACTCGCGCCCGCGAGGCGCGCAGCTCCTCCGCGTGGCGCTGGAGATCCGCGAGCGATGCCTGTAGTGCCGAGGTCAGCTCGACGTTGTCGCTGCGCAGCGCCTCGCGTTCGCGGAGGCCGCGCACCATGTCGTTGAAGGTCGTGGTCAGCACGCCGAGCTCGTCGTCGCTGGTCACCGGGACGGGATGCTCCAGATCGCCGGCCACAGCTCGCGCGGTCGCGCTGGTAAGCATTCTCACGGGACCGACTACCGAGTCGGTAACCGCGCGGATGAGGATCGACGTGAACGTCAGCGCGATCAGAGCGGCAATCGCGACTGCACCGAGCAACCGAGAAGCCGGGCTGTGCCCGATGCTGCCGATCGCCTGGCTGACGAGCACCGCGAACGCGGTGGTCACCGCCAGCGCGAGCAGCACCTTCTGCCGGATCCGGACCTCCGGTCGACGGACACCACCCCCAGGAGGCACCACCCTCGCGGCATCCTCGACCATCGGACGCATCATCGCCTCGCCCACGAAGAACATGTACGAAGCCGTAACCGCAATCACGAGCTCCGCGAAGATCCACGCGACCGGTAGACCACTCGCGCCGAGCTGGTAGTGCAGCACGGCCCAGACCCAGGAAGGGATCAAGAGGACGCTCACCAGCACCAAGCACCGCGGCACCGCGTGCCGAATGACCGTGACGCCAGCCTGCCACGCCACCGACGCCGTGTTCTCAGGACGACCGTCGCGGATCCACTTCACGAGCGGGCGGACCTCGCGCCAAATCAGCGCGAAGGGGATGCCGCAGCCCACGGCAATCCCCGCCTCCACCATCACGGCAAAGATCAACGGCGGCCGGAATGACTGGCCGAGGAGGCGGGTGGCCGTCACGGCGGAGAGGAATCCCCCCACGAGCGCCAAGAATCCCAGCCACACCAGCATTAGCGCCACGTATCCGGTCCCGAAGCGGGCGTAGAGCCGGTCGACCAAACCCGCGCGGACCCACTCGGGATCGGATCGGCCGACCGCGGTTTCCGTCGCGGCTGGCGATGTCCGCCGGCCCTCGTCCCGTTGGAGTGTCGATTGGCCGCTCAAGCTCGCCTCTGCTGCGCCTGTTTCCAGCTTATTCTCCCGGGGCGCGAAATTTCGCGCTTTCAGTGCTAGTACCGAGCACAAACGCGGCGCGGTGCGCGATCCTGGGTCTCAGCTGATGCCTACGCTATTGATAGTCGATGACCACGAGGGCCTTCGAAGCTTCGCGCGTGCCCTGCTGGGCGCGGAGGGATTCGACGTGATCGGCGAGGCGGCCGACGGCGAGGCGGCGCTCGACGCCGTGCACGCGCTGCACCCCGACGTGGTGTTGCTCGACATTCAGCTTCCCGGTATCGATGGGTTCGAGGTCGCCCAGCGCCTCGCCCAGTCGCCCGGCGCCCCGAGCCTTGTGCTCATGTCCAGTCGGCACGCATCCGACTACGGCCCGCGGATGGCGGATTCGCCGGCGCGCGGCTTTGTTCCCAAGCACGAGCTGTCGGGGGCCGCGGTCACGGCACTCGTCGAGGACGGGTCCCCCGGCGTCTGACCGGCGCGGGAACGTCGACGTGCGCCTGATCGTCGCGGACGACTCGCTGCTCTTCCGCGAAGGCCTCGTTCGGCTGCTCTCCGAGCAGAAGTTCGAGGTGCTCGCGCAGGCCGACAACGCCGATGACCTGGTGCGCCGTGTCGGCGGTCTGCGCCCCGATGCGGCCGTGGTGGACATGCGGATGCCCCCGACGTTCACCGACGAGGGCCTTGGGGCGGCGCTCGAGATCGGCGAGCGCTACCCGGGCGTGGGCGTCGTGGTCCTCTCCCAGTACGTCGAGTCGGGCTACGCGATGCGGTTGCTCGAGCGCGGGAGCGCCGGGCGTGGGTATCTACTCAAGGACCGCGTCGGCGACCTCGACGAGTTCGCGCATGCGATCCGACGGGTCGGTGAGGGTGGCTCGGTCGTGGATCCCGACGTGGTCGCGGCTCTGGTCGGTCGTCACCGGGCGGCGGGACCGCTGGACGAGTTGACCGATCGCGAGCTCGAGTGCCTGGCGCTGATGGCCGAGGGCCGCTCGAACACCGGGATCTGCGAGCGGATCAGCCTCAGCCCGCGGACGGTCGAGAGCCACGTGCGCACGATCTTCCGCAAGCTCGATCTCGACGAAGCGCACGACGACCACCGCCGAGTACTCGCCGCGCTCGCCTACCTGCGCGCCTAGCTCGGCATGTCCTCCGCGGAATCGATCGCCCGCTCCCAACGCGTGACGCTCACCCTGTGCATCCCGATTGTGCGCTGGTGGGGCCGGCTGGACGTTTCCGGACTCGAGCACCTGCCCAGCTCGGGCCCCGTCCTACTGGCCGGCAACCACGACTCCTACTGGGATCCGCTCGTCGTCGGCGTCGCGGCCCTGGGGCGGCGGCAGATCCGAGCGCTCGCCAAGGCGTCGCTGTGGAAGGTGCGCGGCGTCGCACCGCTCCTCGACGTGATGGGACAGATCCCGATAGAGCGGGCCGCCGGGGACGCCGGTGCGCTCGAGCGCGCCGCACGCGAACTGCGCGCAGGCGCGTGCATCGGCGTCTTCCTGGAGGGCACCCGTTCGCGAGGCCACACCTTGCGAGCGCGAAGCGGCCTTGGGCGACTCGCCGAGCTTGTACCCGAAGCGCAGGTCGCCTGCTGCACCGTCGAGGGACCAATCGATATGCACCGTTTTCCCAAACGCCCGCGGATCCGCGTCGCATTCTTCACCCCGGAGGGCGAAGGCCTGCGCGACAACGAGACCGCGGCCGAGCTGTCGGTGCGCCTGCTCGCCGATATCCGCAGCCGCGCACCGATCCCCGGCGGCTGAGCCTTCGTCAGCCCGCTGCCAGTGTCGCGTCGGCGTCTTCGTATCCGTCTCGCACGGATCGCACGCCGGCTCAGCTCAGACGGGCTCAGACCTGCCGCAGTCGCGACCAAGACGGGAAGGCTCCAGCGACCTGTTGGGGACCGCCGTGGCGGCGCTCCTCACGCTAGCGCCCCGCGGTGCCTAGCGCCCCTGCGCGCCTAGCGCGCCAGGCCGCACACGCCCCGAGACACGCGGCGGGCGAAGAACGCGACCCGGTCGAGCTCCGGAGGGACGTGCGCGGCGCCGTCGCTGAAGGCGATCGTGCCGTCGGGGCCCTGGAGCGTGTAGGAGAAGATGGTCATCGGTCCGGGCGGGAGGCGGAGGTTTCGCTTGGTGTCGGGCGCGATCGCCCGGGCGAGGTCGCGCGCCTCGAGCAGGAGATCGCTCGGCAGCAGCCGGGGGGCCCCGCCGTTGCAGCGCACGGTTCCGCCGTCGCTGACCACGAGGGCGACGCGCGCGCCCGGGCCGCCGCCGGTGCGCTGAAGGGCGAAGAGGTCGGGAGACCGGACGCCGCCGCAGCTCGCCACCGCGCCGGCGGCGAGGGCGAGACAGACGAGCAGCACGGTCCGCATGCGGCCATGGTGCCCCATCCGGCGGGGCGGCCCGCTCACGGGCGTAGCATGGGAGGAGTAATGGTCGCCCTCGGCGCCCTCCTCGTGATCCTCGGCGGCGTGCTGCTGGTGGCCGAGGCACACCTGCCCACTGCCGGGGTACTCGGCGTGCTCGGCACCGTCGCCCTGGCCGGCGGCCTCGTGCTGGCGCTCGGCGCGGTCGGTGGTATCGCTCTGGCGGTGCCGGTTGGCCTGGCCGTGGCGGCGGTTTGCGCGGCCCTCGTCGTGCTCGCCGCGCGCAAGACCAGCGCCGCCCGGCGCAGGCGGGTACGCTCGGGCCCGGAGAGCCTCGTCGGCCGGATCGGCGTGGTGCGGGGCGCCAGCGGCGCGGTCGAGCACGTCTTCGTCGACGGCGCGTTGTGGCGCGCGCGCCCGAGCTGGCAGGATGAGGAGCAACGGGCGCTGCAGGCCGGCGATCCCGTGGTCGTGGAAAGAGTCAACGGGCTGACGCTGTCGGTCCGACCCGCCGAAGAGTGGGAGGTCCCCCTGTGAGCATCGTGATCTTCGTCGTCATCGCCTTGTTGGTGATAGCGCTGTTCGTCCTATCCTCCTCCGTCCGTGTGCTGCGCGAGTACGAGCGCGGCGTGGTCTTCCGCCTCGGGCGCCTCGTCGACCAGAGGGGGCCCGGGCTCATCCTCCTCGTGCCCGGGATCGATCGAATGGTCCGCACCAGCCTGCGCACCATCACGCTGACCATCCCGCCCCAGGAGATCATCACCCGCGACAACGTCACCGCGCGCGTCACCGCGGTCACCTACTTCAAGGTGGTCGACCCCAACCGATCGGTGGTCGAGGTCGAGGACGTGGTCTCCGCCACCTCGCAGATCGCCCAGACCACGCTGCGCTCCGTGCTCGGCAAGGCAGAGCTCGACACGCTGCTCTCCGAGCGCGAGCGCCTCAACGAGGATCTTCAGCAGATCATCGACGAGCAGACCGAGCCGTGGGGCATCAAGGTGAGCACGGTGGAGATCAAGGACGTCGAGATCCCCGACTCGATGCAGCGGGCCATGGCGCGCCAGGCGGAGGCCGAGCGCGAGCGGCGAGCGAAGATCATCAACTCCGAGGGCGAGTTCCAGGCCGCCGCCAAGCTGGCCGACGCCGCCGACGTCATCTCGCGCAACCCGACCTCGATCCAGTTGCGCTACCTGCAGACGCTGATCGAGGTGGGCGTCAACCAGAACTCGACGATCGTCTTCCCGCTACCGATCGACCTGATCGGGCCGCTGCTCGACGCGGTCAAGCCCGGCGGCGGAGCGTCGTCTGAGGCCGACGGCGAGGACAGCGCGCCCGCCCGGCGCGCCGAGCTGCCGCCCGAGCCCGCGCCGGTGCCCGCTCCGGCCGAGCTGCCGGCCTCGCGCGCGTAGGCGTGGGTCCCGGGAGCCGGCCTCACACCAGCGGAACGAACCGCACGCTCTCGAGCTCCTCGCGCTCGAGCGCTCCGTCGCGGCGACGGCGGACGAGCACCAGCCGCTGCGCCTCTCGTCCGACGGGGATGACGAGGCGCCCACCCGGCGCGAGCTGCGCCTCGAGGGCACCCGGCACCTCGCGCTCGGCGGCCGCCGCGACGTTGATCGCGTCGTAGGGAGCGGCCTCGAGGTGCCCATCGCGCCCGTCGCCGCGGATCACCGAGACGTTCTGGACGCCAGCGGCGGCGAGGTTGGCCCGCGCCCGCTCGGCGAGCTCGGCGTGACGCTCGACGCTCCACACGCGGCGCGCCAGGCGGCCGAGCAGGGCGGCGTGGTAGCCCGAGCCGGTGCCCACGTCGAGCACTCGCTCGTCGCCGGTCAGCTCGAGCAGCTCGCACATGCGCGCGACGACCAGCGGCTGGGAGATCGTCTGCCCGGCCGCGATCGGCAGCGGCTCGTTGTGCCATGCCTCGGCGTGCTGCTCGGGCGCGACGAAGCGCTCGCGGGGCACGGAGGCCATCGCGTCGAGCACCCGACGATCGCTGACGTGCGGCCTCAGCCGGTCGAGCAGGCGCTGGTGGGCCGAGCGCTCGTCGCTCATCGGTCCCCCGCGGTCGCTCCGTCGCTCAGACGACCACCGCCGCGCCCCCGCGCCGCGGATCGCCACCGCCCGAGAAGGCGCCCGTGATGGCGTCGCGCTCGGCCGCCTGGACCCCACCGAAGAACACGTTCAGCGCGCGGAAGCGCGCCAGCGGCCAGCCGGTCGCCTCGAGCTCGTCCGCGGGCACGCCCGGCTCGGCGTAGAGCTTGCCCGCCTCCAGGTGCACCCGGGGACGCTCGACCGCCGGTCCGGCGGCCAGCCCGTGGTCGACCACGCCCACGATCGTCTGCAGGATGGCGGAGCGGATGCGGTTCGAGCCGGCGCTGCCGAGCACGAGTTGCGGCGCGCCCTCGTTCAGGACCACCGTCGGGGCCATCATGCTCGGCATCCGCCGTCCCGGCGGGTGCCGGTGGAACCCGAGCGGGTTCAGGTCCTCCTCTCCCATCATGTTGTTCAGGTGGATGCCGGTCCCCGGCACGACGATTCCCGAGGACGCTCCGTTGGAGCACGTGACGCTGCACGCCCATCCGTCCGCGTCGAGCACGGAGATGTGGGTGGTCGAGCCGAGCCTGCCGCGGAGGAACTCGTCGAGGAAGTCGGGGCGCGCGAGCCCGGCGAGGAAGTCCGGGGTGCGCTCGGACTGGGCGTGCTCCATGGCGTCGATGACCTCGGCGAGCGCCGGGGGCCCGGGGCCCGAGTCGAGCAGCGCGAGCGCATAGGCGATGAGGGTCCCGCCCGCGGAGGGCGGCGGGTTCGTGAGCACCTCGCGGCCGCGGTAGGGCACGCGCACCGGCGCACGGTCGACGACGGCGTAGGCCGCGAGGTCCTCTCGGGTGAGCGAGCCGCCGTGCTCGGCGAGCCGGTCGACGACGGCTGCGCCGACCTCGCCCGTGTAGAAGGGGTCGGGGCCGTCCCGCGCGAGTCGCTCGAGCGCGTCGGCGAGCTCGGGCTGCACACAGCGCTCGCCGGGACGGAGAGGACGCCCCGGGGGTGCGAAGAGCGCCGCGGCCTCCGGCGTGGCGGCGAGGATCGGACCGAGGATCTCGAAGATGTAGCCCTGCTCGGGCGTGACCACCACCCCCTCCCGGGCGTGTGCCGCCGCCCCCGCCGCAAGGTCGGCGAGCGGGAGGGAGCCGAAGCGCTCGGCGGCGGCGTGGACGCCGGCCGGGGTGCCGTAGGCGCCGACGGAGGAGGCGCCCACGTTGAACCTCTGCACCACGTCGCCGAAGGAGACGTCGATGGGCACGAGCGGCTCACGGCGCGCGGGATGGGCACCGCGCCCGGGCGCCTCGACGAAGAAGTCGAGCAGAGTCGCCTCCCCCGCGGGAGTGACCACCAGCATGTACCCGCCCGCCCCAAGCCCCGTGAGCAGCGGCTCGGCCACGAACGAGGTGAGCATCGCCCCCAACGCCGCATCAACCGCGTTACCCCCCGCCCGCAGAGCATCCGCGCCCGCCTCCGCACTAAGCGGATGACCCGCCGCCACCACACCCCGAGCCGGAGTCACCGAACCCCCAGCCAGGTGCTCCTGGGCCCGAGAGCCAAGCATGACGGGCGCCCAATCGACCGCAGGTTGATGGGTCGGAACGCAGGGAGCGTGGCGTGCGCAAGCACGCGAGCGACGACGGGCACCGACGGCGAAGCCGTTGGTCGGACCCTCAGGCGCCGGCTATCGGGCTCAGGAGCGGGGGAGGAATTCGGGGATGTCGATATCCGTAACCTCTTCGATCCGGCTGCGCCGGGACGCCGGCTCCGAACCACGCCGGCTCACGCGCGGCTCGCCGGCCGGCTCGCGCAGCTCGCGCCGGGGCCGAGCCGCGGGGGGCTCCTCGGCCCGACTCGGGCGCCGGGTCTCGTTCCCGTAGCCCGTGGCCACCACAGTGATCCAGACCTGCTCGTCGAGCTTCTCGTCGACCATCGCGCCGAAGATGATGTTCGCCTCGGGGTGTGCGGCTTCCGAGACCGCCTGGGCGGCCTCGTTGACCTCCCACAGCGAGAGGTCGCGCCCACCGGTGATCGACAGGAGGATCGAGTGCGCGCCCTCCATGCTCGTCTCGAGCAGCGGTGAGGCGACCGCCTGCTCGGCGGCGTCGATCGCCCGGCGCTCGCCGGTGCCCATGCCGATCCCGAGCAGCGCGGGACCGGCCTCGGACATGATCGTGCGCACGTCGGCGAAGTCGAGGTTGATCAGCCCGGGGAGGGTCACGAGGTCGGAGATGCCCTGCACGCCCTGGCGCAGCACATCGTCGGCGACCTGGAAGGCGTCGACCATCGACGTGCCCCGATCGAGCACGGAGAGGAGGCGGTTGTTGGGAACGACGATCAGCGTGTCGACCTCGGCGGCGAGGGCCTCCACCCCACCCTCGGCCTGCTCGCGCCGCCGCGAGCCCTCGAAGCCGAAGGGCTTGGTGACGATGCCGACGGTGAGCGCACCAACCTCCCGAGCGATCCGGGCCACGACCGGAGCCGCGCCCGTGCCGGTGCCCCCGCCCGCTCCGGCGGTGATGAAGATCATGTCCGAGCCCTTGAGGAGCGCCTTGAGCCGGTCGTACTCCTCCATCGCCGCCGCGCGACCGAGATTCGGATCAGAACCCGATCCCAGCCCGCGCGTGACCTGCTCGCCGATGTGGAGCGTGGTGTGCGCCGCGGAGAGCTGCAAGGACTGCAGGTCGGTGTTGACGGCGAGGAACTCGACGCCCTCGACCTCGGCCTCGACCATGCGGTTGACCGCGTTGACTCCCGCGCCGCCCACACCGACCACCCGCAGCACCGGCGCGCCCACCGCGAGAGCGGGAGCCGGCGCGGCATGGCGGCCGTGCGCCCCCGCCGCCGTGCGCGGCACCCCCGCGGGATCGGCGTCCCGGGCGGGAGCGCGACGCTCGAGGATGTCGTCGGGGATCTCCGCCGAGAAGGCGTAGCGCAGACGCTCCTGCGGAGAGGGGATGCGCGGCTCGGGCTCCTCCTCGGGCATCGGCGGCGGCGGGGAGACCTCGAGCGCCGGATGCCGCCGCGGCGAGTCTGCGGTGGCCTCATCCGCGACGGCCTCCGGGCGGCCGTCCTCGCCTCCCTCCTCCTCGTCCGTCTTGCGGAACAGGGCGGCCAGGGGGCCCTCCCGCATGCTCGCGCGCTTACCGCTTGCCATTGCCGAGGACCTCCTTCGCGAGCTGCCGGTAGGCGTGGGCCGCGGTGCCGTCGGGCTCGTACTTGAGCACGGACATACCCTTGACCGGCGCCTCGGCGAAGCGGATCGTCTTCTTGATCCGCGAGGCGAAGACGCGGTCGCCGAAGTTCTCCTCGAGCATCTCGATGGCCTCCTTGGCGTGGAGCGTGCGCGAGTCGACCAGCGTGGGCAGGATGCCCACGATGTCTACGTCCGGGTTCAGGTTCTCGCGGATCATCCCCAGCGTGTTCTGGAGCTGGATCAGCCCCCTCATGGACAGATACTCGCACTGGACGGGGACGATCACCTTGTTTGCCGCAGTTAGCGCGTTAATCGTCAGCAGCCCGAGACTCGGGGGGGTGTCGATGAAGATGAAGTCGTAGTCCTCGGCGATCGCCTTGAAGGCCTTCTGCAGCGAGCGCTCGCGGCCGATCTGAGTCGACATCGCGATCTCGGCGCCCGCGAGGTCGATCGAGGCGCAGGCGACGTCGACCTCTCGCTTGCGGATCACCTCGCGGATCGAGATGTGGTGCACGAGGACGTCGTACATCGACTTCTCGAGCGTGTCGGGGTCGATGCCCTGGGACATCGTGAGGTTGCCCTGCGGGTCCATGTCGCAGCAGAGCACGCGATGACCCTCCTCCGCGAAGGCCACGGCGAGGTTCAGCGTGGTCGTGGTCTTGGCGACGCCACCCTTCTGGTTGGCGAACGCGATCACCTTGGCCTGCTGGCTCACGGCTGACTCCATGCGTCGGGATGGCCCATACGGGCGTCCTATTCGCAGGCGTCATGGCGATTCCTTCCCGGGTAGCCTCAGCGGCGCCGATGGCCGCCCTCCTCGACAAGCGCCTGATCGTCGTCACCGGCAAGGGCGGCACGGGGAAGTCGACCGTGGCGATCGCGCTGGGGATGCTCGCCGCGCGGCGCGGGCTGCGCACGATCG
>JAABUZ0100002728.1_pt1 | contig 28359 bp, 42 predicted proteins | sample 5562091 | NCBI WGS metagenome assembly JAABUZ01 (sample SAMN12813069, study PRJNA571459) | rock metagenome | isolation source: Antarctica rocks | place: Antarctica: Victoria Land, Linnaeus Terrace sud | collected 2015-12-21 | reverse complement strand
CCTCCCCTCAGCCCGGCACAGGAGGAAGAGGTTTTTGCCACCTCACTGGAGAGGCCATGGGGACTGTTGACACTGTGCGATCGCCAACTCATGTACTGGTGGTTCCGCCATGCTGACCCAGAGCGGTGGAGCCGAGAAGGCAACGTCGATCGCTATCGTCGCTACCTGCGCGCTGTGTTCGCGGCGTGGGGCCTGCTCGCTGACGAAGGGCATCGCTACCATGGGCTGGGGTCACCCGTCGAGGGCGAAGACCTGTGGCAGGCAGTGTCTGCCCTCCCCCATGTGCTGGCCCGGCTTGGCGTTCCGACCGGGCAGCTCTCATGCAGGGGCGTCCCCGTCGCACTACCGCCGGTGGGACCGTCCGGGCTGCTCACCATGGCCGATCGGTCTCTCGCCGGCGACTTACTGCGCGACGTGTGCCCGCGCGTCGCCGTCGTAGACGTGGATCGACGGAAGGCTGACGCTGCGCCGGAGCCCTTCTGGATGATGGTGGCCATGCTTGCCCATGATGATGGGGCGGTCCGACGGCTGGCCGAAGAGCGGAATCCTATCAACGCACCAGACAGCGCGACCGGGACCGCGCCGCTCGGATGGGCGGCCCGGCATGGCTACACCCGTGTAGTCGGTGACCTTTTGGATCGCGGCGTGCATCCGGACGATCGATGCAGGCAGGATACTCCCTTAATGCTAGCGGCATGGGGTGGACATCGCGAAACCGTGCGCCTATTGCTTGACCGGGGCGCCGACCCGACGCATCAAGAGCCCTTCTCGTGGGATGCGATCGGCTATGCCGAAAACAGAGGGCATGACGAGATAGCGGCGCTCCTGCGGGCTGCGCGAGGGCCTGACGTGGCAGAGTAGGCGTCCGAGGCGTAGCACCCGTACAATGCTGACGCCCTGTGAGCCAAGGCGGCTAAACGTTGGTTTTTTGTTCCGTTACTACGACAAAGCGGTGTCCATTGAGACCGACCGCATGCCATGAGTGACCCTTGCTACAGCCTTACTCGCGCGCGTACCCACGTAACCGGAAACGGAACACGCCGTATCTTTTTGCGCGCGCACTGTGTTCTACTCTAAGACAACACACCAACGAGGAGCAGCCACAACCGACACCATGCCGAAGAAGCCCGATCCGATCCCTGCCATCTGCGCGACGTGCGCGCGTCCCTTCACCCTAAACCCGCGCGCCTATGAGCGTCGCATCGCGCGGTATGGGCTGACTCTCCTCTGCGAGCAGTGCCTCACCGACAGGTGGCTGCGCGCGCAGCCTGGACGCTATGCGCACATCCTCACACAGGGGGACGAACCCTAACCACCCGGCGACGATCGCGCCATGAGCGCGCGGTCGCACAGGCGTCACCGTGTCCCAGACGCATAGCCGCTACGTCTCTCACCCCTTCCACAACCGTAGGAGGCTAAACTCCATGCGGCCCCTCCCGTGTGATGTCCGTGACTGGTTCACTCCGTGCGCCACGCCGGCGCCGCTGGCGGCATGGTGGGCGTCGTGGTGGCTCATCCTGAGCGTCCTGTGTGGGGTCGTGGCGTTGGTCGTGGCGTGGCTCGTGGTGTGGCGCGACGACGACTGATACACCAGTCAGTCGTTCTTTCGACGGTCGCGCGCACGACCCCGCACAGCTTGCCCTACGTGGTCACACCCGCTATCCTGGCAACCGGCCGTACGTTGGCCTGCCTACAGCAACGCACTGTAGCGGCCGACCAGGTACACCGCGATAAGGGCCACACCCGAGACAACAATCTGGAGGAGAGACACGGTATGCTCCTGGACCAACAGGATCGCCGTCAGACCAAGGATAATAGTTATCAAGAACAGGAGCATGTTTCGCCCCGCGTGCGGCTTATCGTCCATGGCGACCTCGCCCTCCCTCTCCCCTCATCGCCTCCCTTTGACATCTCCTGTCAGTGTGTCAGGTCGCGTTTGGGCGTAGTGGACAGCGCTGGGTCGTTGGGTGTAGCGTACAAGCACCACCACGGGGCATCATAGGTCACCGACGCCCCCTAGACGAAAGGCAAGCATCCCATGTCCAACCATCCTGACCCTACAGACACCACAGGTCGATTGGGTGCCGACAATACGACGGTGGATGAAATCCTTGCCGTCGTCACGGCGGAGGAACCACGCGGGGCCACCGCCGATCAAATCACCATAGCTATCGGGCTAGGCTTCGACGGAACGTTGCTACGGGACACGCTGGAGGAGTTGGTTGATCGTGGCCTTCTCAACCAATTTGGGATTGGTCACGGGGCTGTCTACACGCTCAATCCACGGACGTGACCTCTGGGGTGTGACCTCTGCCCGACGTATTGCGATGCTGACTATCCAGGTACTCCTGCAACCACGCCCGCGTCGTCCGGCGCATAGGGCGTGGTCCCGCTGCCGTCGTTACCGTTTTGAGGCGACCAGTCCGCGCCGCCGCATGCAAGGAATCGGAACTCTGCAAGCCTGCCAGTTTGCTGGCCTCGACCAGCGTGATGTAGTCACCGTCTACCATTGGTCCTGCGTGTCACCTCCATCGTCAGTCCGTCGGTTTATGCCTCTTCGCCGACGATCCCTTGCGGATCGTCGCTTGCATTCTCGTCACCAGTAGGAGAGTCGGCGGCGCCGAGGTCTCCCCCCTCATCAACGGCTTCGTCGTCGCCCGCGTCATCGTTGGTTTCGGTGTCAGTCGTGGGTGGGTCGAGATTATCGTCAGTCATCGTAGACCGCCTTCCTGCTCTCGTTGATTTCGTCGTACACCCGCATCGTACACGAACGTGGCCCCCGCCGTCATCCGCCTGTTAGGTATGGGATGGTACGATAGGCATGAGAGGGCTTGTATGGTCATGACAACCCAGGATAGAGCCACGATAAACGGTAGCGCCGGTGAGATCGCCGCCCAGCTTGGCGAGACCGAGAACGGAGCGCGCCGGCAGATCGTCCGCGCGCTACGCGTCATCGGCGAGGAGCGCACGCGGGCTTTCGTCGCCCAGGCGCTCACGGTCGAGGCCTCGGGTGGAATGATGCTCAAGAAGGGCAGCCGGCGGCACACCGTTGGCGGCCTCTTCTTTCGTCTGATGCGCGACGAACTCATGGCCGACACGGAGGGGCGGCAGGCCGCGTACCGGATCTTTCGCCCGCAGGGCGGCAGCCGCAAGGGGCAGGGCGGGCCTAAAGCGCCCAAGAACAAGACCCCAATCGTGGCCTACGACTGGACGGCCTTTAGGACGGATGCCACAGAGGCAATGAGTGACCCAGGGGAGGCAACGACGGTGAAGCTCACAGTCATTGGGAAGCCCGGCAAGATCGTGGAGCGCGGCGACGTCGTACTCGTCGCCATGCGCAGCGAGAAAGTACCTAGTTTGCCGAAAGGCGTGCCCGCGCCGACGTCGGCGACGACGGACTACATGGTGCTCGTCGGGATGAAGCAGTGGCGCAAGGTCGCCGAGGCCCTCGCGGCGGACCCGGCCGATAAGGTGATCGTCGAGGGCTACCCGACGGTACGCGCTGACTTCGCCGGCATCACGGTACACGCCACGTCAGCGACCACAACGGGCATCCAGGCGGCAAAACGGGTGATGTCGGCACCCGACGCCCATGGATGAGCGCCCCGCGTCGGATGCCGACGACCCTTCCCTAATCGGGACAAATCGGGACAAAACGGGGCCTTTTTCCCCGATCGTGGCCACGGAGGAAGGGGTGCTCGTCGGGATCTCGCCCGCGACGTACCGCGAGATCGAGAGCCTGGCCCGCGTGACGGGCATGAGCGCACGGAGGATGCTCACGCGGCTCATCGCCCATGGCGTCGTCAGTTGGCACGAAGCGCGACAAGCAGGCCGGCTCACCTCGTTATGGTGATCAGCCCATCGCGCGCTTGCCAGCGCCCACCCGAGATCGCCGTCGCCTCTGGCCGCGTGGGAGTGACACCGTAGGCTGAACGCCTATTGTAATGGTGGGGCCGTTGAGAGCGCGTCGTCATCGGCCGGGACGTGCTGGACGCCAAGAGTATCCTCAACCCCATGGATCAGCGTGAGCGCGGCATCAAAGTCTGTGCCGGCATTGCTGTTGTTAGTCGCGACCTGTTCCGTGATAGCCTCTGTCTGCCCCTCCGTCGCGAAGCGTAAAGCCGCAGTCGCGGCCTGCGCTTCCTCGGCCGTCCCATTCTTCAGATGCAAGAGGGCCGCCTGAAGGTTGTTGTACCTCCCAAGCGATGCCGGGATGGGCCAACTGCCTGCCAAGACATCGGCATCTTGGACACAGTCGTCGTGTATCGTCTGCAACTGCCCCGAGGGATCTTGTCCGGACTGCGCGATGTCATTCAAGGGCGTATTCGTGTGGACGCATGATGTAACGAACCCCGCGATGTCAGCGACCCATTTGCTGAGATCACCCTGCCTCTGAGTTCGTAAAAGGGTGACTCCTGGCGCCTGGCGATGTGGCCTGGCCCTCACGACCCGATGAACAGGCCGTTGGATGCGGTGGTGGATAGGCCGCGCCGGTGCCGTGAGACGCGCCGAGCGATGCGGGGCGTGTGCAACGATAGGATGGACGCGCGCGACCGGCGTCCGTGCCGGCGCGGCCGCGACCCGCGACTGCCCTGACGCGGACGGTAGGGCAGCTAGGCCGCCGAAGAGAAGCGCGATTAGGCTGGCGAAGCCAAGCCCGCTTTTCCATTTGTGTGGTGAGCCAAACACGGGGAGCTTCTCTCGTAGCCGCCACGCATTGCTCGCCAGCAGCGTGATCACCGCGATATCCAGCCCCAGCCAGAACACGGCCCACGGCCCGTTCATCGCGGTCAGCATGCACAGCGCGGCGAGCACGTAGGCAGGAAACTTGATGAGCCAGGTCCATGAGCCGCCGATCCGACGCGCCGGCGCGACGAGGTTGTGGCCAATATCGGCGTCAGGAGCCAGATCCGCGTGCATGGAAACAGGTGAAACAAGCGCGGACGCCTGGGCGGAGATCGGCCCACCGCCGGCGGTGGGCGTGGGCGCGCTAAAGCCGTACGTATGCAGCAAGGTTTCCACCTGCGGACGGTCGATCAATTCGAGAGGTTTGCCGGCCGCGAAGCCGTACGCGTCGGGGGAAAAATGCGAGGTGGTGACGAGAATGCCCTTCATCGCGCGTTCGTGCTGGACAACACCGTAGAGATCGCGCACGTACTGGGCTCCAACGACGCCGCTGTAGCGTTTACATTGCACCAGGAAACGGCCACCCCGGATAGGCGTTGGGTCGAACACCTCGATGTCGACGCCGCCGTCGTGCGACGCTTTCGTGAGGGCCGCGCGATAGCCCATGCGCTCGAAAAGCTGACGCACCAGGTCCTCGAAAGCAAGGGGGTCGATTGTGTCCAGGTCCATGCTGCCCATCGCGCCGGGGACGGACACAGCCAGTGAGCCAGCGTACGGCCCCGGTATTGTCGCGGACGCGGCCACCCGAAGGGACGCTGAGGGTGCTGGTTGCGCCACGCGCGCATCTCGGGCAACAAGCGTCACACCGGACCTACCACCCGAGATGATACGGTCAATGATGGACGCGTCATCCTTGCGACAGGAGACCTTGAGCGTCCCCCTGGGGATCTTCAAGATAGCGCTGGTCGGCGCGAGGAAACGTGAGCGCAGGCTGACACCCGAGACACTCCTGTAGGGAATATCATCGAGTTGCTTGGTAAACAGCGTATCGCGAGCAAGGAGGATGCGCTGCGTCGTCAGCACAAGCGTACGGACGGACGTTCCGCCGTGGCGGCCGCCACTGTGCATAAGAGACGAGAATGAGGCCAGGACATGCTCATCCGATCGCAAGCTATGGGCGGCTAGCTTGGGCACTTTAGCCCTAAGGCGCGGATCGATGAGGTCTACTGGCTTATTGGAGCGCCCCGTCGCGCGCGTCGATGGCGATAGAGACTGTCCGCACCGAGAGCACACAGACACCCCCGCGCCATAGGGCGTCCCACAAGCCCCGCAATATAGCATCCCTGCCCCCAATCCATGTGCAAAAAGGAGCCCGCGATCGCCAGGGCGTCTTGCTGAGGGACACCACATGTCGGCGATCGCGGGCATGAAAAAGCGCCCTCGTGGCCTCGTCCCTCAGCCCTGCGATCGTAGCACGAGGGACAAGGGACGTGACACCCCTAAAGAGCTACTTTCCCGCCCTCCGAACGGCTACTCTCCGGCGTGGCGCCCTCGACTCTTGTTGACAGAGTCGTTATTTATGCGGGCTATCGCGGGGTTTTTGTGTCACGCCGCCGGAGGATCGCCGTGGAGGCGCGCCAGGCGAGGAGGGGACGTGCCTCGCCCCCCTACGTCAGGGATCTATTTCCGACAAAGGGGGACAATTTCAGGGAACGCGCGCCGAGCGAGATCCGCGCGGATGAGCGCCCTTACCGCCCATCGTCGCGCGTTTCGCCTCTCGCTAAGATCCTGGCGAAACACTACAACGTCCCAGATAACTATTCGATTGATCGATCGACGCCGCTCACTCCCCGCGCGGCCGGTCCTCGTTTTGTCCTTTCCAGTGCTGGAGTTCTGTCTCCGTGAAGTAGGACACTAAGGTCCGAAAGACCTGCTCGATGGGCTCAGGGTTCAAGCCTGCATCCATCGCCCACTGGCGGCGCTGCGCCATCATCGCCGCTACACGATCCGCGGCGCTCACGCTCGCCGCACTCGTTTTGAAGGTTGCCGCTGCGTGGACATAGCCGCGACGCCGCGCGATGAGCGTGACGATGTCGCGGTCGATATCGTCGATCGCCGCGCGGATGTCTTGTAGACTTGTGCATTCCTCTGGTGTTTTCACGCTACCATTCCCCTTCCTGTCGCCGCTGTGGCCGCCGTCTTCGCCGCCGGAGGCCGACGACGTTGACGCTGACACGATGATGTACGAGCCGGCTATCCCTCGTGCTGACGTAGCGGACGGAGGTCCCTGCTGGTTCTCGTGTGCTCCCGTGCTCAGTATAGTAACGGCGCCACAGACCGCGACACGCGCGGGAACCTGTGGCGCCATGAGGCGTTGTCTGTGGCGCACGCCGGGCGGTCACGAGGCCCGACGCCGAATAGCCGCAGTCTGTCCGGGCATGAGGACCGCGCAGCCCTGACGCTCGTAGACCCGCCTCCTGTTTCTCCAGGTCGCCCACAACATCGCGCAGTCGTCGCAGTAGTCATAGACAACGGCATCGGCCTTGCCCGGCGCCGTCCTGCTCACTCTGCCGATGTACTGCACGACGCGGCCACCATACGAGACCGGCGTCGCGATAAAGAGCGTATCCAGGGCGGGACAGTCGAATCCCTCCCCGACGAGGCTACCCGTCGCGACGACGGCCTGCAGATCGCCGGCGGCGAGATCCGCGACCACACCCGCGCGCTCGCGCTTGGGAAGCTGGCCGTGCAGCGCGGCCGCCCTGACACCGGCGGCCGTGAGCAACCAGGCCAGGCGCTCGACATGGCCCACGCGATCGGAGAGCACGAGGCAGCGCCGACCGGCCGCGACAGCCCCCACGACGTCGGCCACGATCAGGCCGTTGCGCGCGTCGTCGACGACGAGCTGGCCGACGATCTCCGTGAAGCTGTCGCCGGCGACACGTAGACCCGTGTCCCGCTTCAAGACGCGCGGGCAAATCAGCCGGTCGGCCAGGTCCTCTTTCGCGATGCGTGCGATGGTCGGCCCCAGGTAGAACCCGATCACCGCGTCCAAGCCATCGCGGCGATACGGCGTCGCGGTCAGGCCCAACACATAGCGCGCGGGGAACTGGCTCACGACGACGGCCATCTGTTCGGCCGGCGCGTGGTGACACTCGTCGACAACAACGTGGCCAACCTCCAGCAACGCCGGCGGGATATACCGGGTGAGACTCTGCACGAGGGCCACGGTAAGGTGCGCGCCAACGCTGCATTGTCCATCACCTATGAAGCCGATCTCCTCCTCATCGAGGCCGAGGACCGCCACGGCGCGGGCGACCGCCTGGTGGGCCAGTTCCTTGGTGTGGACGATCCAGAGCGCCGGCTGCTGACGCCGCGCGATCAGCGCCATACCCATGATCGTCTTGCCGCTACCAGCCGGCGACTCCAGCACGCCCACGCGCCGCGTCAGGATCTGGCCGACGGCGCGCTCCTGTGCCTCGGATAGCGTGATACGCTCCTCAAAGGCGACCGAGCCAGCGATGTGGGTCTCGTCCACCCAGGAGGACTCCACGCCCAGGACACGGCAATCGCGATAGACGAGCTCGAGCGCGCCACGCGGCACGACCAACGCGCCATCAGGGCGCTCGTCGTAGTACAGCAAGTGCGCGGGGATCCCCCGCGTATCGTGGTCGAACCGCTCGGCCTCGGCATAGGCCGGGTTGTCCAGGGTGAAACGCCGACGCACCGCGTCGTGGACCGCCGCCGGGTAGCCCGGTTCGATGACGAGCCGTGCCCCGATCGTCAGGGCGACGTCCGCTGGTTTTAGCGTTGTGACGGTCATAACGCGCCTCCATCGTGAGTCGAGGTGCCGTCCGGTATGTGCAGTGGGGCCGGGTAGCAGGTCGCGCATTGCCACTCGCTCCAGCGTTCGCTCCACCGGTAATTCGTGCCCTTGCATGTCAGGCAATACTGTGTCGACGGCGTGGTGGCTGATGGGACCGGTGATGATGGGGATGCACCCGGCGCGCAGTGTTCGCTCTCAGGCGTCCTTTCCGACGCCCTGTGCGAGTCAGCGGTCGTCGCGGCCGTCGGAGCCGCCGCCTGGTCACCCGTGAGCGCTCTGTAGGCGGACTTGCGGTCTGGCTTGTTCGTGGCCTCATCCCAGTACCCATTCATGGCGCAGTAGAGGTCGAAGGCGTCTTTACCATGGCGGCCGCTGCCAAAGTCATGCCAACTTCCATCACCATTGAGGATGACACTGGCCGTCCGTTCGTCGCGCCAGGGGGCCTTAAAGTAGGTACGCGGCCCACGCTGATCGAGATCCACCATCGATTCGACGGGATTATCGGCATTGAAACGGGCGAAGAAATCACTGCTTCCTGTGCGCTCGACCTTAGGTGCGTCACGACGGGGGACAGCGGCGCGCCGTGGCGCCTGTGGCCGCTTATCGAAGGGGAGGTACGTCGCTTCCAGGATCGCCCCATCACTCACCGCGGCGGCGATCGTCGCCCACCCCTCCGGCGACGTCCCATCGTGCCAGATAGGCCCCTGCTCGGCCACACCGACCGCGACGCGCACGACGGCCGACGCCTGATTGACCGGCAAGTACATGCCTCCCGGCAAACGCAAGCGACCGCCATTGCTCTTCGTGGGGTCCGGGAATCGTTCGTGGCGCGTCGCTAGGGTCGGCGCGATATGCTCGGCTGCTTTCAAGGCCCGCGCCACCTCCACGCTCTCTCCGAAATAGAGCCAGAGGTGTCCCGAGTTCTTTGTCGGATTGCTTACAAGCAACGGGCGTAAGCCAGCGTCCTCCAGGCGATCCGCGGCGAGAACCAAGGGGGCCAGCCCCCCATCTTTCTCGTCCGAGTCCCACGCCAGGGCCAGCGTGCGGCGCTCCTCCGCCACGAGGACGTCGGGCCAGAAGAAGTTCGAACCGTACGTCGCGGTTCCCTTTAGGTGCGCCTCGATCTGCGCTCGCGTGAGCGCGCCCTCCCGTGAGATGTATTTGTTTCCCCTGTCCGTCCGTCGAGGGAGCATCACCACATGATTCGGCGCCTGGCCCACCGCATCCAGGATCACCTGCGTCGCCGCGGCCAACGCCCCGTCGGCGGTTGCGGAATCCGCGCCTATAGATATAGGGGAAGAACTATCTATAAGAGAGTCTCTTTCTGGCCTTGCGGATTCCGCAGCGAGGGTGTGTTGGAAGGACGACACGAGGGTTGCGGAATCCGCAACCGGTTGATCAGCCCCCGCGTTCTGGACCTTCGCCGGCGTGTGTTGCTGGGGGGCGGGCGTGATCGTGAGCACAGCGGTTGCGGATTCCGCAACCCTGTGTGCGGCGCTCATCGCCGCGGCATCACAGGCGGGTGATGTGCTCTGATCGCCCTCGTCATGTAGGTCGACCTCGACCAGAGGCGTGATGCCGCCACACTGGAGGCATCTGAGTTCCAGGTGCTCGGGATCGTCACAGCCGCAGTGGGGGCATGCGACCCTCACGCGCTTCTCCTCCTGCCTCCTCTTATCCTTCTCGACCGCCGGCGCGCGCGCGATGGTGATCTGACGAGGATTGGCCCACGTATCGCTCCAGGCTTTGCCATCGGGCGGGGCGATACGCGTGACGGTCTCCCAGTGGGGCGGGTCCGTCGGGCGTTCCGGGTTCTCTTCGACATAGAGCTTGGTTTGCTTGCGCTGGAAGAGCCCCGTGGCCAACAGGCCACCGGTGCGGCGGTTGGCCTGGCTTTCCGACATGCCGCTCCAGGTCGCGATTGTCTTCTGCGTGGCGCGCTTGTACTCGGAGGTACGATCGGCATTGGGGACACCGGGTGCCGCGCCGCTCGCCAGGAGGTAGTTATAGCCCAGGACCTTATCGGCCGGCTCGACGGTGCGGTTGGTCATCCAGGCGCGCGTCTTCTCATTCTCGGTGGTCGCGGCCGCGAGCTGTCGGAAGAGCGCGGCCAGCAATTGAGCGGGGACATGGATCATCCCCGTGTGAGGACATAAGGGCGCGCTGTAGGGAAGTGTCGCCGCTACCATCGCGCGCCCCCTCTCCGGCCAGGGCGCTCAGGCGTGTGGGTATAAGTACACGTTATGGAAAAGCAGGGAAGCATTACACTGTTGTTATGGCACAGGCTGCTGTGTGGGTGGGGCCGCGCGGCTGGGGCGCGCCCTGCCCTTGTTTTTTGGCGGCTGCGTGTGGCTGGCATGATGGGAGAACCTCCTTAACGAGCGGGTAGGAGGCCCCCAGCGTGGGGTAGTTGCCTAATAATTGGCGTCTAGGGCTACTAGATAGCAAGAACCCTAATTCTATTGGGTACTTGCCTAATAGACGCCCTATGTGCCAAGATTGAGGTAGGGAAGGCCTCACAACCCATAACCCTACCAGCACGCTGGGAGCACACGAGCCGCGGGGCCTAATCCGCGGCTTTTGTGTTATTGGTGGCCTGACGGCCTAACGATCATCCTCTTCTGTTTCTGCCTCTACTAATGTGGCGAGAGGTTCGCCGAGCGCGCGCGCGAGTTTCCGTAGCGTCCTCGAACTCGGGTCATGCGTGCCTCGTTCGATGTCTGAGATATGCGTCGGGTTGAGCCCTGCCTTGTCGGCGAGCGTTTTCTGATCCTACCCCTTGCGAACCCTCAACACTCTAATCCATTCCCCGACGGTGACGGGCCTGGACAGCGCGGGTCGTACGCTCATCGTCGCGATCCTTCACTTGTACTCCAGCCGCTGCAAAATGGAGCGCCTGGGAGTCTTCGTTCTCAGGCTAGCACGCGTACTGGCGCGCGCCAGTACGCGTGCTAGCCTGAGATCAACAGCCTCTAACAGGGCACGATTTTAGGTACAAAACGCGCACAGTTCGTAGGGGGTCCGGGCAAAGTTCGTCCAAAATAAGCGCACAGTTCGTAGGGGGGGGCGGTGGTGAGAGTGATCCAAGCACTGACGCATGTGCTACGCTCTGATGATGCACTAACGCTATAATTGTGGGGCTGATAGCAGAGGCGGTACACCACGCCTGGTGAAAAAACACCGTGCCGTGATGCATCAGTGCATTGACTTCGCGCGCCGTTTAGCGGGGCCTGTCGAGTTGCACAGATCATAGGGGGACCGTTTTCGTCAGTGCGGGCGTGCGTGAGACGTCGTGCGTGGTCTCCGGTCCGTGTTAACCCTCGTGTTCATGCCTGGACTGGTGGCCGTGGTTGCCTCGGCGAGCGATGGACGGGCCAGCGTTTGTGCTTTATGGTCTATGGATGAGCGATGCGTGTCCTGATAGAAGCTTTGCACGATGTGTGGGGGAGGGAGCAGAATCAGCCAGTTGAGCCATTCATCCCAGGCGGCAGACGCATCCGGATTGCCGGCGCTCGCGTTGCCGTACTCCCATCCGGTGATCAACGCGCCCTCGTCGTCACGCGAGCCCAAGACATCTGCGGTCTGGAGGAGGTCGAGAGCCCCTTCTAAACATGAACGGAGCCGTTTGCGTTGCTCGTGGTGGGTGATTTCGTGCGGATCTATGCCGGTCGCCTTTAGCAGTTCGCGCACCCGATGCCCTTGCCCGCTGTTGTTCTTGAGGATCTTTGTGCGCCAGTTGAGCGAAATATAGAGGCCCACGCGATAGGCAATGTCCCCCGTGCGTGTGCCACTGTCGATCGACAGGATGCGCTCTAAGACGAGCGCGACACATTTGGGATTGTCGCGCAGGAAGTCGTCGACCCATGTGCCCGGAGAGACCCGAAAAGCGGTGGGGGTGTGTCCGGAGGCGTCGGCGCTCTCCACGGATACGTGCATGGCCTGACCTTCGACGTACCGCGACGCGCTTTTCGCTCCATTTTTCGTTCGTGCCTGAAGAATGTGGGACGGTATCTTGTGGCGACCCCAGAGCTTGTTAAGAGCCAGAAAATGCTGCCGCGCTTTTTGCTTATGGACGGATTGATAGCCGCCTTTGTGATGTTTTCGCCAGCCGCGCGCTTCGCAATACTCGTTGACGGTGACGATGACGTAGCTGCGTGGATTCCTATGGTCGGCCTCCGCGCACCAGCGGGCAAGACTAAGGACAAAGGCGGCAGCGGTGTCGTTCGATAGGGTGAGGGAGGCGTCAGACGCGTCCCTCGACTGGTCCTCATCGAGGGCGGTGTCAAGAGACCCGCCGAAGCTGATGATCCCTCCGTTGTGGGTGATGACGTGTGGCGCTCTATACGGCGTATAGACAATACCATTGTGTTCAGCGAACATTCCTATTGCTTCCATGTAGGCTTGAACAGGAGTGTAGGCTAGTATTTTTTTATGACGTGATGGTGGTGGGACATGGTTACTTCCTCGTTTTTGTCCCTCATCTTCCTTGCGTTGGGGTACGGTTGGTCGATAGGCGAGATGCTCACCATCAGGCATGAAGACGGAGTGGCAATAGGAAACCGCCTCAATCATCCATGGGGGCGGCGGTTGTTGGGGCACGTACAGCCGGCCATTAAACGCTAATAAGCCGTCGCGTTCCCACGCCCACTTAGATACTTGTAGCCGTCGTCTTGCTTCGATCAGAGCGAAGGTTATAGTTTCAAGCAAGAGTTCTTGGTCTTGGAAGGATGTAAGGAGATCCGACGATTGTGAATTTTCGTCCGGCAGGTTATCTATTCCTGCCACCTCTCCGCTTTTCCCCCTTTTGTTGCCAAGCAACAAGTCTGCTAAGTCGCCTCCTCGCGGCGACAATGGAGGGAGTGGCTCAAGGTCGTCAGACCATCTGTCCAAGAGATCTTTGAAGGTGATGTCTGCTGCTGTCGCGTGGGCTTCTATCCACTGACCACCCCGTTCTTCGAAGTACAATGTTTCAAGCATGTATTGAGGCACGTCAGTACGGCTTTGTGCTTTAAAATGTCCGAGAGGCAAAAGTTGCTTAAGGTAGGCGTCACTGGGTTGCCTTAGCTCATCGTTGGGTTCGGGGAATGCCCTTTTTGTGGTGCTAACCATTTACCACTCTCCTACGGTCGCTTGCAGACGCGTATTCGACCACTTCGCGTAGACGCGCGTCGTTTCTATCGACGCATGCCCTAAATGGCGCGCCGCCTCCTCGAGTGAGCCCGTTTCGTGAACGACGCGTGTCCCGGCCGCGTGCCTGAGGCTATGGATGCCTTTAGGCGCGACGCCGGCGCGGGCGCAGACGCTGTTGAGCCGGTTCCAGGCGCTCACGGCCGTCCCGTACGGCAGCACATAACGAGCTCGCCCCGCTGCCGCCTGTCCGTGTTCGTGTGTCGCCCTGAGATCGTCGAGCGTCGCCACGAGGCTCCGGCTCATCGCTACGGTGCGCGGCTTGCCGCCCTTGCCCTTGTGTACGGTAATTTGGCGGCGGCCGAGGTCAACATCGTCCCAGCGCAGGGCCAGCATTTCGCTCACGCGCAGGCCGGCGTGGGCACCGAGTAACACAAGCGCCTGGTCCTCACCAGTCGAAAACATGATGAGACGCCGGATCTCATCATCGGCGTAGGGGTGACGTTTCTCCCAGGCGGGGACCGTGTCTTTGGCGGGATGGGCGTCGCGCAGCGGATCGGTTTCGGTGGCGCCGGCCCAACGCAGCGCAGCGTAGAGTATACGGGCGGCGGCTAGGCGGACTCTGATGGTCGAAGGCTTGAGCCCTATGTCTTCCATCTCGCGTAGCCAAAGCACGGCGGCGTCACGGCGGGGATGAAGAAGGTTTTGTTCCTTCCAGGCCATCAAAAGAGCGTTGATTCCATGACGGTAATTGTCGCGCGTGTGGGGGCTGACACGTGCGCCCGCTTTACCATGGAGTATTAGATAGGCGTCAGCGAGCAGGTTGAGTGTGGCCGCATCATGGTTCTGACATGCCTCGACAGCGCGTCGTCGCCGTTCATCGTCGGCCAGGGTGGCCCAGGAATGAGCCTGGGTCACGCTGCCAGTCCCGACGTGTGAGATGATGGCAGTACTCATGGCGCAAATCCTATTTTTATCAAATAACCGGCTATTGACTGCTGTTGCATCGCGTCTACTCGTCCTACTATCACAACTACAGCTAACGCATGTAGTTGTTTGGTCGAAATAAAGCGTCGACGATTCGTGGGCTGGCCAAGTTGGCAAAGCGCCTAATGTGTTCGCTCGTCAAGATTGTGCCCTCGGGTTCGCCTCCGAATACTTCTGCCCAACTAGTGGCAATGATTTCTGTTAGTCGTCGTTGTCTCTGAAGGGTATCCACTGTACCAAAAAGGGCTGTGAATTCGCGAGTGATGACCGAAGGGTTCATCGTCTGGTTGCTCTGAGATCGACTGAAAAGTGGTACCTGTAGCGTAAGATCCTGTGGGTCTTGGGAGCTTCTGCGCTCGCCGCGACCGTCTTGGTCGAGTCGATAAGCCAGCATGATGTCTTGGTCCAACGATGTCGTTCCCAAATAGACGATGAACTGGATGTGTTTGTACAAGGTCACGAGGGCCTCGATCCGACCACTTATGGCGTCGCCGTGCACGAGCAACACATGGTCGAGTGGACCGAGACCTCGATCGTCCGCGTTGATGTCTATTGTTTCGGTATTAAGAGCTACATGCGGGGCCGTATCGCCGCCACTATTGACAAAGGCACGAATAGGATCAAAGTCGTTGCGCAAGAAAAGGTCCCGGTGGTTGGCCGCGAAGAGGTTGCACGCCATCTTCGCGATCGTGCGATTGCACTGTTCGTTGAACTCAAAGGAGAAGGTAACCGGCGGCGCTTGGGTGGATACTATCTCGATCTGCTGCAGGATCTGTTCAAACGGGATGTTGTGTTTTGCTAAGGTTCGTTTGAGGTGACGCCGCAGTTCGCCTGTGGATCGTACCGTCCCCTGGATATGCAGTCGGCCCGGTTCAGGATAGGAAATGTCTACGCGTGTTGTCGATAGCGAGGGGACACCTTTGGGGCCGATGTCGTAGAGCACTCCGTTGTCACCCGGCACCTTTTTCGCCAGAGGGGGGAGATTGTTGTCTCCGTCGCGCAGGGCCAGGAGGACGCGGATCGGTAGTATGGCATCAGCTAGAATATCGTCGATCTCTGTCCCGAATCGAGAGTTAGTAGTCACGTCGATGATGCCACGGCATGTACGACGGCCGCCTAGAGCATTGAGGAGGATGTGCTCATCGGTGTCGGTGAGGATGGAGTCTTTCGTGTAGATATCAGTGGGCATGAGAGTCTCGCTCCGTTTGGCGAACGAACGTGCTAAATAGTGGATGACTCTAACTTAACACAACGCCGATTGTATTAAGTGGGGGTTGTCCCCGTGGCAATCTATCCATTCTGGCCCACCTGGGTCATGAGGAGCGGCGCGGGTTGTGTCGAGGATTGAACTAGACGTATTCATCGACCAGTGTTACAGGAGCCCTCCCATGACCCGTACACGCCTACTGCCCGCCCTCACGCTCGCCTGCGGCCTTGGAGTCGGCACACTCTTCGGCTCAACGCTTGTCTCGCATGCCAGCGCGGCCGTGCTCGCCGCCTGTGGCGTCCCGACACACCACGCCGCTCCCGTCGTCAAGCCGAAGCCCGCCCAGCCGGCGGTCCGCATTCTTACCAAGCTTACGGGCAGCGATAACCAGCAGACTGATACGTTCACCGCGTCCGGCCCATTCGCCGTCGTGTGGCATACCAGTCTGCAGGACGCGAGTGTGGGGAGTGGCTTCTTCGGGGTCGAACTCGACGACGCGAGCGGAACCATGCTTGATGTCGTCGCCAACTCTGCGAAGGCGGGTGACGGGCATACGATTGAGCACGCCGATTGCTCACATGGATGTTACTTCAAGGTGACGGCGGCGAACGTTGATTACACCATGGTAGCCGGCCAGTAGGAGCCGCGCTGTACACGCGCCTCATCTAACCGTAGCCTTCTTCTGGTCTCGGCTCATCCGTCGTCGCATCGTCGCTTACGGCCGGCAACGAGAGCAGCCAGAGATGAAACTCGGTGATGCGGCGCTGGGCCGCGGCGGCGTCCTCCTCGTCGGAGAGATCACGCATCACCGGGTGTATCACGAGTCCTGGTCTGTTGGGTCCGTCGTTCATACCATGCTCCTCGCAGTCGTTGTGTCGTTGTCCTCGGACGCGCGTTGCCGCGCCTCCTCTCGTGCTTTCTTCTCCCACTTGTAGAGCGCGACCTCATACATCCACAGACTCAGGAAGTCGAGCAGGTCGGCCACGTCCGGCGGCAGGTCACGCGGTGGCGCCGGTGTGTCGATAGTCGTCGGGGGGTCTATCTGTTGTCGCGCACCGGTGGGTGCGTCTTCGTCGTGTGGTGCGACCAGTGGTCCTCTGGTTTTCGCGTTGTGGGCCATCGTTTGTGTCCTCCTCGCCGTTACCGGTATGATCCGCGCCCAAGCCGGGCGTTGCTCCATTCTGGTGGGTGGGGGTGCGATCGGCAAGCGGGCGGCGTTCTGACGCTCCGCTTGCCATGGCGTCGATCAGCTACTTGGCGGGGTAAGCGGCGGGCGCATGGGGCGCCGCGCACGCAGCGGAGAGCGCACGCGCCGTCCCCGAATGAGCTGCACACGTCCCCGGCGGTCGCGCTCACGCCGCCACTGGGCGGCCAGCCGGTGGCCTTGGCGCTCGATGGTGGTCTTGAAGAGTTGGATGATGATGCCCCACAGCAGGTGGCGCGCGTCAAGGTCCGTCCCCTCGGGTGTGGCGAGGATCGCGTCAACCCAGCCCGGGCGGGCCATGATCGTGGTCAACGCGTCGGACGTCTGGCGGTACACGCGGCGGTCGCGCGCCGTCAGCCGGGGCGTGGATGGTGTGTGGCGCGTGGGGTGGTGCGGTGTCATGATGCGCTCCTTTCGGTCGCGTTGGTCGCGACGATTGAGCCGGCCGGCGCGCGCTTTGGATCAGACCGCCCCATCCAGCGATCAGACGTCCACTCCTCGGCCGCGCGCTCGTCCGCGCGATGGGCGTCCGTCAGCGGCGCGGAGGTCTTGATGCGGGCGCGTGCCAGGAGCGTCAGGGCGTGCGTCAGGCCGAGCAGGTGGTGGATGGCGTCGTCATCCTCGATCACGTCGTCGCTGTGGCGCCACGCCTGCACGGCGGCGAGGAGTGTCTCGAAGAGGTCATAGATGTCGTCGCCGTTGAATGTGACCGACGCCGGCGACGGCACGCCGACGGGCTGGATCTCGTAGCTCTTCAGGCGTCCCGTGCCCCGTGCCCTGTGCTGCTTTTCACGCGTGGCCTCGGCGGTGAGGGTGTCGATGAAGATGCGGGCGACCTTGATGAATGAGCTGTGTTGCTCAGGGTCGGCCTGGGCGTCCTCGGCCCAACGGCGCATCATCTCGACGGCCTGGGCGTCGCTGACCGTGCGCGGGTCGCGCGTCTGTGTGTCCTCGGTGGTGGGATCACTGGCGGCCTGGGGTGTCGTGGAATGCTCTGTCTGGGCAGGCGGTTGCGTGCACATGTGCGTGTCTCCTGCTATGCGGCTACCATAAAGCAACGAGAGGGATGAGCGTGGAGCCTGACCCGACAGCAGTCAGGCTCCGTGAGGCGACGATAGAACGCGCGTGCTAGGACGCGGCGGGACGGTGCTGGGGGCACGACGTCGTGCGCGGGCGTCCCGCGACGACGCGGCGCCGCCAGGCCCCCACGAAGCGCGGGGTTGGCGGCGCGAGGAGCAGATCGGCCGCGGCCGCGTAATCGTCGCGGTAGGTCTGAAGGCGTGCGATCGCGGCGTCCAGGAGCGCGAGGTAGCCCGCGTCGTCGCTTGCAGGCGTCTGCGTGTCGATGGTCAGATCGACGGCGGCGAGCGGTGCGGCCGGGTCGAAGATGAGGCTGAGTTCGATGTCCGCTGGGCGTGTCCTTGTTATGCTAGATGCGGGCTCGATGTAGGTGGTCATGCGTCCTCCTCGTGGGGCTTATGGGCGGTGACGTGTCAACTCCGTTGCCGCCCTTTTCTGTGTCTGTGTCTACGCGACCAGGGCTAGCAGGCACGTCATGTCTGTGCGAAAGCAGCCCCGGTCCCGATCCTCGCCGGGGCCGTCGTAGGTGCCGCGTGTCGGCTCACCGCGTGACAGCAGCCGCCGCTCGCCGGCGACCAGGCCCTTGGGTGCCGGTCCCGCCTGGGCGCAGATCGCGCGTTGCAGGGCGGCGTACGTGCAGCCCACTTCGGCTTCGACAGCCGCCAGGTAGGCGGTGCGGTCGGCGTCGGTCTCCAGGGGCAGTGTCGCTGCCAATCGTGCCGCCGTGGCGACCCAGGCCGCTTTCCTGGCTGTGATCTCCTCTGGGGTCCATGGCGTCGTTGTCGTCGATGTGACCGGCGCCATGGCCTCTCGTGTCGTCTGTGTGTGTGTCGTCATGGCTATATGCCCCCGACGTGCACGAGGGGGAGGACGGCCACGAGGGAGCCACTAAACATGCTCATCGCAAGCACGACGATGAGGAGGAACGCCAGGGCCAGAGTGAAAGGTGTCATAATTGAACCGCTCCTTTAGGGGGGTGGCCGGCGCGTTCGCTTTGCAAGGGGGAGCGCGCCGGCCTATGGTGTGTGATCGGGCTACGCGGCCCGTATGAGCGCGTAGTTGGCAGCGGCGACGGCCCGCTCGGCCTGATCGACCTGGCGCAACAGCGTCGCGTATGAGTCGTCCTGGGGATGGGCGTCCGCCAGTGCCCGGCGCTTGATCGCTAGGAACTGCTCGGCGGCGGCGAGTGCGTCGTCGATGCTGAAGATCGGGCCGCCCATCACGGGCCGCTTGATGCCGGAGGGCGCTCCGGCCGTCATGGGCACGACCACCGCCGCCGCTGGTGCGGCGGCCTGCCCGTACCACGCTGCCATGGAGGGCTCCAGCGCCTGGACCAGCGTCATGTGGCGGCAGGTTTTGCGATACGAGAAGCCTGTGCATGAGCAGGTCGTCGCCGTGGTCGTGTGGCCCCGGCCGGGGTGTGACGCGCTCTCGACCAGGTAGCGACCCTCGCCGAGACGACGGACACGGGGCTTAAAGGTGCTGACCGGCGTTGTGCGTGTCGTCGTAGACTTGATGCTGGGTGCGGCTGTTGTCATTTGTCTGGCCTCCGTACCTACTGGCCGGTGAGTGGTAGTGACACTCGCCGGCCTATTTATTTATGGGAGCCTATCCGCTCCTCACTCTTCTATACTATCACATCTGCTAGCAGGTTGCAATAGTACTGATAGCAGTATGAGCGCAGTAATGGTATACTCTAGGTGTGATGCGGTACAGTAGAGGGAAGGATGCACGTATGACGGTTGTGGTGGGGTTTGTGGAGGGAAGCGTGGCGGAAAAGAAAGGTCGTCAGGTAGCGGCCGATGAAACGTGGATTACGGTGCGCGTGCCAAGGGAAGTGAAGCCGCGGCTAGACGAGATAGCGGTTATGCGCGACCGGAGCACGTCGTATGTTGCGCGGCGGTTCATTACCTACGTCCTGGCTGAGGAGGAGCGGATTGACGAGGCGCTACAATGAGACTGCCCCTCACTATCGCGCCGTCCGAGCTGTCGTCGCTCCCGCTTGACGCGCGTCGAGAGTTGCCCGACACGCCTGCAATCTACTTTGTGTTAGCTGGCGACACGGTGCTTTACGGGGGCCAGTCGGTATTGCTCAGACAACGGTGGCCGGTCTCGCTGGGCCTGAGCCGATGGACCGTGTGACGTACGCCGTGTCCATAGGCGACCTGCTGGCCCTCTCGCCGGATGCGCGTGAGCGCGTCGAGGCCGTCTTGCAGGTCCATCTGGCGCCCGCGTTGGGTGTGCTGACGACGCAGCGGGGGGAGCGTATCGTGCCACTGCCCGGTGCGCCGAACGAGGTGCGGCGCGCGATTTACCGCGCCCAGGCGGTGGCCCAGGTTGGTGCGCGGCTGCGTTTCTACGTGGCCTACGCGCCGGGGTTGTGGGATGTGACGCCCTCGCTCAAGGCAATCGCGCTTATGCGCGTGCAGGAGGGCCTGTATGGCCGCGTTTAGAGGTGACATGACCACGGCGTTTGGCCCTGGCACACGGTCATCAGGGCCACGCCGTAAAAGCAATCGTGTTGGACCGGCGCGCTACGCCGATGGGCAGCCGACGACGGCCTACCGTGCGCTGGAGCGACTTGCGTGCGGGCGGTGTGGCGAGGAGATCGCTGTGGGCGAGCTGTTCCTACGCCGTGCCGCCTCGTTGACGTTGGGTCACGGACAAGGATTGACGCAAGCGCCGATCTGCGCGCGGTGTTGTCCGCTCACGGTGACAGATGGAGGGCAGGAGGATGGGTGAGGGGGCGATCAAAGGTACGGTGCTCGTGGTCGACGACGATCCTGATATCATCGACTTCCTGGAGAACGCGCTGGAAGACGCGGGCTATCTCGTGCTGGCCGCGGTCGGCGCCGAGTCGTTGGGTGTGGCTTATGAGCTACAGCCCGATGTCATCCTCCTCGATATCAATATGCCGGGGATGGATGGGGTGGAGGTGAGCCAGCGCCTGCGTGACAACCCCGTGACCGCCGCTATCCCGATCGTGGTGATGTCGGCGCAGGACCGTCTGCAGACGACGGGGCCGCTCATGCCGGTCAATGATCGGCTGCCCAAGCCGTTCGATCTCGCGCGCCTGTACGAGGTGGTCGCACGCTGGACGCCGGCGGCGTGAGGGTGTCCATGAGCGAACGTGAGCGGGCAGACGTGACGATGCGATCGACATCCTGGAGCCTACGCCGCCGGCGCAATCTGAGAGGTCCGCATTATGAGAGGTAGGTGGGCGCGCAAGAGCGCCGCGTTGTGGACGTATCGCCTCGCGGGCGCCGCACGGCCGTATGGATATGTGGGGCAGTACAAGGACGTGGGGCGTTCCTCCTCTGCCTGGGACGCGACGGTGACGGCTGAGCGCCTCGACGACGACACGACCATCGCCGAGCGGGTGTCGTTCAACGAGGCCAGGGCGGCGATCGAGCGGCACGCTGCCACCCATGATCACGGGTAGAAGGAAGGACGGTGTGGCGATGGACCAGAACCCAGGCGGTGAACGTGAGCGCGATATCCAGCAGCAGCGGGCGGATGCGCGCGAGCGCGTGCGTGTGGCGCAGGATCGTGAGACGACCGTGCGTGAGGTCAGGCGACGTGACGCACGCCAGCGATCGACTCAGCGACAACCTCTAGCCACGCAGGAGGCGCGTCAACCCGTCGAAACGGGTGACGAGACGGGTGAGACACTGCGATCGAATGGGCCAGGCGTGGCTGGTGGCGAGGAAACGACGTGATGGCGGCCGTGGATCGAGGCCAGGCGTTTAAAGCCGGCGACGTCGCGCCGTGCGCGCTCTTAGAGGGTGATTTCGTCGGGGGAGACGACGGACATGCCCAGGCGGCGGCGCGGCCGAGCGGCGCGCTGGAACCGACCGTTATCTCCGTCAATGAAGCCATACGCCGGCTGCGCTCAATATTGAAGGGCCGCTACCCGGATGTACGGTTCAAAGTCCGCGTGACGCGGGGCCTGGAGCGGAGCCTTGATATTGAGTGGGCCGGCGGCCCGCTTGCTGATGAGGTGGTGACGATCTCGCGCGACTACATCAATGGTGGACAGCAACGCGACGATCTCGTGAACAATGGAGGTACGGACGGCGATTTGCCTAGACAAGGGATGAGGCCCGAGGGCAGTCGTTACGACGTCTGCCGCATCGACGTCTGCCGCTTGAAGGCGGACGGTTCCATAGATGCGACCCGTCTGCTGCGTACCAACGAGAATGAGTGAGATAGTACCTGCGATGATCTACTGGATTGAGCGCTCGCCCTACCTCCACGAGGCACGCCTCACGACCGCCGACGGCGCGGACCTCTACGCGGGCTACGTCGCGGTGAGTCCCGGCTACGACGACTGGCGCGGCTATGTTGGCCGTGGGTTCGTGCCGCTCGGCATGGGACCGCGCCGGGTGATGCAGGCGGCCGTCGAGCGGCGCGTACGTGAGATCCTGGCCCACGGGGAGGACCTGCATCATGCCTCGTAAAGCGGAGGTGGCGCCCGAGGGCTATCAGTCGCTGCTGCGCCACTGGGTGAATAAGTGGCTGGAGCAAGCCCGGCGCGACCACGAGCACGTCTTGTGACACAGCTATGGCAGTCAGGAGATAAGCAATGCTAACACGGTTGAAAGTCTCGGGTTTCAAGAATTTGGTCGACGTTGATGTACGCTTCGGACCATTCACATGCATTGCTGGGGCTAATGGTGTCGGGAAGTCCAACCTGTTCGATGCCATCACGTTCTTGAGTGCGCTCGCCGACCGCCCGCTGATGGATGCCGCCTTGTCCGTGCGCGACGAGGGTGGTCGCACGGCTGACATCAAGAGCCTGTTTCATCGTGTCGGTGACAAGCCGGTCGAAGAAATGTCGTTTGAGGCTGAGATGATTGTGCCACTGGAAGCTTTAGATGAGTTGGGGCAACAGGCAAAGGCAAGTATCACCTTTTTGCGCTATAGCGTGACTCTTTCAATGCGCGACGACGATAGCCCGCGATCACTAGGCTCTCTTGAGTTGCGTAAGGAGGAGCTTAGTCATATCAATATTGGTGATGCGAACAAGGAGCTCTTGTTTCCACACAACACTCAGTGGCGCCGAACGGCCGTGACGGGAGAGCGCAGGGCGCCTTATTTCATTTCGACTGAGGGAGAGGGCTCAAATAGAGTCATTAAGAGCCACCAGGATAAAAGTGGCGGCCGGCCTTTGTCTCGATTAGCTACTAATCTTCCCAGGACCGTCCTATCCGTTGCTAATGCCGCCGAAAGTCCGACAGCTCTCTTGGCGCGCCGGGAAATGCAATCGTGGCGTCTTTTGCAGTTGGAGCCTTCTTCACTGCGACAATCGGACGACTTTAGAGCACCAACACGTTTAGGCGTCGATGGCTCTCATCTTCCCGCGACGCTGTATCACCTCGCACATGCAAGTGAAGATGAGTCACTCATCTATAGTCAAGTGGCTAACCGCTTGTCCGAGTTGATCGATGACGTCCATGGGGTATGGGTTGATCGCGATGAGCGGCGGGAACTTCTCACGTTGCAGGTCACCGACCGCAGTAGGACATTCTATCCGGCGCGGGCTTTATCTGACGGCACGCTACGATTTCTCGCCCTCGCCGTGCTTGACCTCGAACCGGAGTCGTATGGGCTGCTGTGCCTGGAAGAGCCGGAGAATGGTATCCATCCTGAACGCATTCCAGCGATGCTTCGGCTCCTGCAAGACATCGCGACTGACGTCCATGAAGGCATAGGTCCTAATAATCCGCTTCGTCAAGTTGTAATCAACACACACTCGCCATCAGTTGTGAGCGAGGTGCCTGAAGAGAGTCTTCTTCTCGCGGATTTAGAGGAAACTGAGCGCGATGGAAAGATGTTCAAGCGCGTGTGCTTCAAGGGCTTGCCTGGAACCTGGCGGCAGAAGGGTGACGATGAGGCGCAACCTGTCTCGAGGGGTAAGCTTCTCTCCTATCTCAATCCTACCGCCTCTGTTGGTGTGGATGGATACAAATGGCGTGGCCGGTATAACAGGCATCGTGTGAAGGATAGACCGGACCTCCAAATGATGCTTCCTCTTAGCGCGGTCGAATGAAGTCGCTCCGTTATACGTTGGTGGCGGATGGGCCGACGGATCGAGCGCTCATGCCGCTGTTAACCTGGTTGCTACGCAGCGATGGAGTCAGGGGACCGATCACTCCGCAGTGGGCGGATCTGCAACGCCTTCCCCGGCGCCCCAGGGGATTGTCAGAGCGCATAGCGCGTAGTGTGGACCTCTATCCCTGCGACCTATTATTTGTCCACCGTGATGCAGAGCGACAACCGATAGCCCATCGTATGCAAGAGATTGACAGGGCAGTAAGGGACGCATGTGCGAATGGGGCAATATTTGTCCCACCCGTTGTCTGTGTCGTGCCCGTTCGCATGCAGGAGGCATGGCTTTTGTTCGACGAAGCGGCCTTACGTATGGCTGCCGGTAATCCGCACGGGTCTGTTGCGTTGGAATTGCCGCGGGTGGCGAGCCTTGAAGACGTGCCAGATCCTAAAGAAATCCTTCACCACCTCCTGCGTGAAGCAAGCGGATTGAGCGGTCGTAGGAAGAAGAACGCCCCTGTGGGCGTACATGCATACCGCCTGGCTGAACTCATCGATGACTTTTCGCCGCTACGGGTATTACCGGCTTTCCAATTATTGGAGAGTGATATTAGTAAGGTCGTAACCGGTAATGGGTGGGGAGTAAGAGAATAAGTGCGCAGGTTTGCTAGGCGTCCAATTGAAAAACGAGGAGAGACATGACGCGCATCATCGCGCTTGCTAATCAGAAAGGCGGGGTCGGCAAGACGACCACGACGGTGAACCTGGGCGCGGCGCTCGCCGCGCAGGGGAAGCGCGTCCTCGTCGTAGACCTGGACCCGCAAGCGAACGCGACACTGTGGCTGGGCGTCGATCTGCGGACTCTCGATCAATCGATGTACCACGTTCTCGTAAAAGACGTGCCGCTCACCGCGATCATCCGGCCCTCCACCGTCGAGGGTATCGACCTCGCGCCGGCGCACCTGGACCTCTCGGCCGCGGACCTGGAGCTCGTCAACTCATTCGAGCGGGAGATCCTGCTAAAGGACAACCTCGCCGCCGTGGCGGACCGCTACGACTACATCCTGATCGACTGCCCGCCGTCCCTCTCCCTGTTGACGATCAATGCTCTGGTTGCGGCCCGTGAGGTCCTTATCCCACTTCAGTGCCATTACCTGGCTTACCTGGGCGTGGCGCGCTTGAGCGACACCGTGCGGCTTGTCCAGCGGCGTCTGAATCCCGCCCTCACGATCATGGGCATCGTGGTGACGATGTACGACGGCCGCAGCGCGATCCACAAGGAGATTCTGGAGCAGATTCGCGCTGGCTTCCAGGGACGCGTGTTCGATGCCGTCATCCGCAATGGGGTCAAGGTCGTCGAGGCCTCGGCGGCGAGTCAGCCGGTCGTGACCTATGCCCCCAGTTCGTCGGTCGCGCAGTCCTACAAGGCACTGGCTCAGGAAGTCGAGGAGGGATGTACCGATGAGCGCCGCTAAAGGAACGGGACGACCAAGTATCCCCGCATGGCAGAGTCTCGTGGCCCAGCCGGTCGGCGTCGAGGACCTGACTGACGCCAAGATGATCGACATCGGGCTCCTCGATCCGAATCCCTATCAGCCGCGCCGGACGTTCGATGCGGCCGCGCTCGACGAGCTGGCGGCGTCGATCCGTGTTGACGGTATCCTGCAGCCGCTCTCGGTTCGCTCACATCCCACGCAGCGCGGCCGTTATCAGATCGTGGCCGGCGAACGTCGCTGGCGGGCCGCGCAACGCGCCGAGCGGACGGCCGTGCCGGCGGTCGTCCGCGATCTCTCCGACGACGAGATGGAGCGCCAGGCGCTCATGGAGAACATCCAACGCTCTGACCTTGACCCGCTCGACGAGGCCCATGTCTACCAGCGCCTGATGGAACGGTTCACGCTCTCACTGCGCGACCTGGCCGCCAGTGTGCATAAGAGTCACGAGTACGTGGCGCAGCGCCTCCGGCTCATTGAAGATCCCCGCATCGAGGCGACCGTGCGTGCTGGCCAGATGGGGCCAACCGTGGCCCAGGAAGTCGCGCGCGTCAAAGATCCCGTCACACGCGACCTCTTGCTCGACCGGGCCGCGCGGGGCGAGCGCGTGACTGTGCAGGACGTGCAGGCAGCGAAGGTCGCGCCGTCCGCGAAGGTGGACACGCGATCGGATGCCCCTAAGCGGGCACGGGATGGCGCACGACAGGCGCCGCGTCCAGAGATACCTATCGCCCCCGCGCTGTCAAATAATTTGACAGCACCCTCGGTGAGCGCCGTAGCGGACGCGGAGGATGTGTTGGAGAATGGGCTAAAGGAGGGCAACATCCTGGCCATTCTCACGTATGGGGTGGAGCGCGGGTGGTCGTGCCAGGACCTGTGGCAGGCGATCCAGGAGCGGCGGGTATGACGCCGCCGCGTGAGCATCCCCGTGTGGCTGTCATCAACGATGACGTACGCTTCGAGACGGCCATCCAGCGCGCCCTTAAAAGCGACGGCTACGACGTGCGTCGCTTCCGGGCGGGGATCGGCGTGCACGAGGTCGTGCGCGCCCTGGCGCCGGTAGCCATTGCGATAGACATCGCGCGCGACGGTGTGGATCGCCACTGGCGGGTGCTGGAGGCGTTGGTCGACGACCCCGCGCTGGCGGACGTGCCCATCATCCTCTCCGTGGCTGAGGTGCCCGCGGATGACCGCCACCGGGCGCTCTTGCTGCGCCCCGGCCTGCTGCTAATGCACCACCCCATCACGGCAAGAGAGATCGCGCGTGCCGTCCGCGACATGCTCGACACCTATGGAACGCCCTGAACGCCGCGTGGAGGGGACACGAGGAGAGCCAGCGCACCGCCGCGCTCGCCGTTTGTTTACCCCTTGCCGCTTAGACGCGGGCGGATGCTGCGGCGGCTGCGCTCCTGATATGAGGGACTCGATAGAAGGGTAGACGCATGCCGCCGGCACGCTTCACGTATCACCATCATGCGGCCACCGGTAGCTGGTACGTGTACGATCGCTTGCTCGATCGGACGCTCCGCATTGAGGCCTCGGGCGTGACGGCCGCGAATCTGGCCCGAGACTATGAGGCAGACTGGCGCCAGCGGTGTGAGCGATGGTGTAAATTCCATCGGAGGATTCAGCATTTTTCTAGCGGGGGAGGCAGCAGGTTTCAGGCCCTCCACACAAGGGGGAAAGAGGCGCTTGCACGCGTAAAATGGCGGGCACGCGGTCCGGGTGCTGTGTTGCTCCGTCGCTATAATTCATGCTGACTTCTTCGCTAGAATTTACAGATGGCGGCAGGTCGAGCACCAGAACGACCCGCCCGACGTGGCGTAGCACGGTGCGTGGCGATCTGTACAGGTACTGCGGACGGCCCACGGTGCGCTCTACAGCCCCGTGAACCGGCCGCACCTGTAGCCTACCTGTATGGGCGGGTGGCATGCGTGTGTATGCTGAGATAGACGCTGACGCCACACAAGCGCCAGTGATAACGGGGCTGTAGCTCAGGTGGGAGAGCGCCACAGCACACTGTGGAGGCAGCGGTTCGAGCCCGTTCAGCCCCAATAGAACGCTGGATGGATTGAGGCCGAGCACAGGACTAGTGGGTCACGCCCCATTTAACTGGAGTTGGTCATGTGCGACCTCACGCTAGTCCATGAGCGTGACAGTGCGGTTATCAGATGCGACAGGCCGCTACGTGTCAATTCCACTTAAATGGGGCGTGACCCACTAGCAGGCTCCAAGTGCATGCGGGCCGAGGCCCTGAGCCATAACCACGGTGCCGGCATATGAAGAGAGGGCGGCTCCATGATGGAGCCGCCCTCTCTTCTATCGTTCACCAGACAAGGATGGGATCACCGATGGGCTGCGGGGCCTAACCGCTGCCCGGCACCGTCAGACAAGGAGAGCAGTGCTTTGCCTCTGACAGCGGGGCCTAACCGCACGTCGTTAGCATCTGACTCTAGCGTAGCACCCTACCCTTACGCTGCCCTTAACGCTGCCTTTACGCTGCCCTTAACGCTGCCTTTACGCTGCCCTTAACGCTGCCTTAAGGTTTCTTAAGGAGGGCGCGAACGCGCCACGCTGCTCCTGGGGCATCTTGTCTATCATCCTATTCAATGCCGGGGGTGCAGGGGGTTTACCCCATATGCATCAGGCTAACCCTACGAGGGAGGGCTCAAGGAGGAGTTGATAGGTATTGGGCTTCTTTTTGCGGCGGTTGAGGCGACAACCCGCCGCGACGGAGCGCTGGATGACGGCGAGGGTG
>JAABUZ0100002727.1_pt1 | contig 28362 bp, 29 predicted proteins | sample 5562091 | NCBI WGS metagenome assembly JAABUZ01 (sample SAMN12813069, study PRJNA571459) | rock metagenome | isolation source: Antarctica rocks | place: Antarctica: Victoria Land, Linnaeus Terrace sud | collected 2015-12-21 | reverse complement strand
GGCGTCAGCCGAGACGGCAGAGCGTCAGCGTCTGGCAGGTCACGGGCCCGAGAGCGAGGTCGCGGACCGAGATGACGGCGACGAGGACGACGACGATGAGGACGACGAGCCCGACCCCGACCGCCGGACGTGACCGCCCGGGCCCGTAGACCAGGCCGAGCGTGACCAACGCCCCGACCACCAGCCCCCCGAGGTGGGCGAGGATCGAGATGTTGGGGATCGCGAACGAGAGCACGACGTTGATGCCGATCACGGTCAGCGCTGGCCCCGGGGGGAGCCGCATCCGCCGCAGCAGGAGCGCCAGCGCGCCCATGAGCCCGAAGACCGCGCCGGAGGCGCCCGCGACGGACCCGCGCGGGTCGCCGGCGAGCATCACCGCGGCCGAGCCGCCGAGCAGCGACACGCCGTAGACCGCGGTGAACCGCAGCCGCCCGAGGGCGGTCTCCACGCCCCGGCCGATGAACCACAGGGCGACCATGTTGAACAGCAGGTGCACGGGCCCGAAGTGCAGGAAACCGCTGGTGATCAGGCGCCACCACTGCCCGCCGGCCACGAAGTAGGGCACGAGGGACGCCGAGGAGAAGACCCCGCCGGTCGCGTTGTCGAGCAGGGTGCCGGAGTCGGCCGCGGTCAGCGCGTACGCCGCGACGTTCACGGCGATGAGGGCGGGTACGACGAGTGGGCGGCCCCCGGCGGCACCGAGGGGGACACCGGCGGCCGTGCGCGGCGCCCGGACGGTGCGCCGTCCCTCGGCCACGCAGTCGACGCACTGCATGCCCACGGAGGCGTCGCGCAGGCACTCCACGCAGGCCGGTCGGCCGCACCGCGAGCACGCCAGGCCCGTCGCGCGGTCGGCATGGCGCACGCACACCGCCGCCGAGGGCCCGGCCGGGGAGGTCAACGTCAGCCCGCGACGGTGACGCGCTCGATGATGATGTCGGAGACGGGGCGGTCGGCCGGGCCGGTCGGGGTGGCGGCGATGGCGTCGACGACGTCGCGGGAGGCCTGGTCGGCCACCTCACCGAAGATCGTGTGCTTGCGATTGAGCCAGGTGGTCGGCGCGACGGTGATGAAGAACTGCGACCCGTTGGTTCCCGGCCCGGCGTTGGCCATGGCGAGCAGGTAGGGACGGTCGAATCGCAGGTCGGGGTGGAACTCGTCGCCGAACTTGTAGCCCGGGCCACCGCGCCCGGTGCCGGTCGGGTCGCCGGTCTGGAGCATGAAGCCCGCGATGACCCGATGGAAGATCGTGCCGTCGTAGAACGGGCCGCTGGTGCCCCCCTGCGCGTTCGGCTCGCTGTACTGCCCCTCGCCGGTGGCCAGCCCCGCGAAGTTCGACACCGTCTTCGGGGCCTGGTTCGGGAACAGGTTGACGGTGATGTCGCCGAGGGACGTGTGCAGCGTCGCCGTGGGCGATCCGGAGTCGGGGTTCGTCACGGCGACCATGGTGCCACCGTCCCGACCGCGGGTGTGACGCACCGGCGGGTCGGGCACCTGGGGCAGAAGCACTCGCGGCACACTCGCCGCAACCGGAGGATGGGGTGACGAGTTGAGCAACAAGACGCTGATCGGAGCCAGGCGGGACCTGGACGAGCTTCGTGACGAGGGGCGTCGCCGGCGTAAGAAGGCGCAGAAGCACGCGGAGAAGGCGGCGGCCCAGGCCCGCAAGGACACCGAGAAGGCCCGCAAGCGCGGGGTGAAGAAGCGTTCCGACGCCCGCGCCGAGATCCGACGGGCCGCCGACGAGGCGCGGGCGCGCGTCGTCGAGGCCCGCGGCGAGGCCGTCAAGCGTGCCGCGTCCGCTCGCGCCGAGGCCAGGGATCGCGCCAAGGAGGCGCGCGCCCAGAGCCCCAAGCGGGCCAACGAGGCCGCCGATGAGGCACGCAAGCAGGCCAGGGCGTACGCGAAGGACGCCCGCAAGCAGGCCAAGGTCTACGCGAAGGACGCCCGCAAGCGTCTCGCGCAGTCCGCCGTGCCGACCTCAACGAACGAGCTGCGCGACCTCGGCGACACGGTGCGCGAGACCCTCGAGGACAACCTCACGACGGTGCGCAGGGAGCTCGCGGACCGGATCGAGCCCGTGGAGACCAAGCGACGCCGCTGGGGCCTGTGGATCGTCCTCGGTCTCGTCGGCGTCGGCATCGCCGTCGTCGCCACCCGCAAGGCCCCCGAGCTGCCCCCGCCGCCGCCCCCGGCCCCGCGGCCGAAGCCGCCGGCCGCCGCCACGCCGGGCGCCACCACGCACCCGCCGGCAGCGGGCGGTGCCAGCGGGCCCCAGGGCGACCCCGCAGCGCCCGGTGCCGCCATCCCCCCGCACAGCGCCACCGACGCCGTGTCGCCGAGCCCCAACGGCACCGTCGCGAGCGACCGGCCCGCGTCTGGCGGGAAGGAGTAGGCCTCTGCGCCCCACCCCCGGTCGCGCCCGGAGCGCGCTCGGGCGGGGAACTGCGCCGGCGTCTCACCCGCCGAGCAGTCCACGCAGCCGGTCCCCGGCGCCGACACCGCGGTCGAGCAGGGCATCGGCGGGTCGACCGCCCACCACGGCGGCCACGTTGTGCTCCGAGGTCGACCCGGCCCTCAGGTACTCGTCGTGGCCCGTGGAGCCGTCCAGGACTGTCCCGTCGGGCAGCACGGCCTCCCGCGTGGAGAGGCCGACGACGCCCGGCACGCGGTTCGGGTCGGGGCCGAACCAGCCCGCGTCGGCAACCGGGTCGCCCGCGGCCTCGCCGACCCACGCCCGCGCGCCCGTCGGTGTCCCGCCGAGGCCCGGCGACCCCAGGTAGACCGCGTCGTCCACCCCGGGGCTCTGCTCGACCGCGAGTGCCGTGGTCAGCGAGCCGTAGGAGTGCCCGATCGCGGTGACGTGCGCGTCGTCGTCCCTCACCGCGTCGAGGCCGCCGAAGAACCGGGACAGCCGGACGGCCCCGTCCCGCGCCGGGCCCGGCGCGGCGACCGAGGCGTTCGGGTCGGCCAGGCCCGACCACTGCGGGGCGTCGTAGTCGTACCAGGCGACCATCGCGGTGTCCGGACCGGCGAGTGCGCCCACCCGTCCCAGGTCGGCGAGGCGGCCGTCGAGGTCGCGGACGTCGGCGGTGAAGCCCGGGGTGAAGACCCCGACGTTGCGGGCGGTGTCGACGTCCCCCTGGGCGACCGCCGCCCGAACGCCCCCACCGGAGGTGTCGAGGGCCAGTAGCGCCCGACCGGGTCGGGCCGCGGCGTCGGAGACCGCGGTGAGGCGGTCGAGCCGCCGACCGACCTCGGTGAGCCGCACCCCGAGGGCCGCGAGCCCGACGGGTGTCCCCGCGGCACCCGGGACCGAGGCGAGCAGCGCCCCGCGTTCGGCCTCCGTCGCCTCCCGGGCGATGGCGAGACGGGCGCGGTTGGCCGCGTCGCGGTCGCGGGCGGGAATGCCGTCCAGCCCACCGACCAGGTCGGGGCGGTCCGTCCGCAGCGATGCCCGGGTCGGCTCGTCGAGGCCGGACCACCACGCGGCGACGGTGTTCGGGTCCAGCGCCGGGGGTCCGGGGGGCGGGAGCAGCGCAGCCCCAGCCGTCTCGGTTCCGCCGTCCGCCGCGTCTCCCGCCCGGCCTACGGCTCCCGCCGCGTCGAGCCGCGCGGCCAGCCGCTCGTCGACCGCGCGCAGCGCAGCGTCCAGGACGGCCGCCGTCACCACGGCCGCAGTGGGTCCCGACGCCGGGACGAGGGCGGCCGGGACCTCGAGGCGCGCCACCTGCCGGGTCGCCTCCTCGAGACGCGCCACCTGCCCGGCCGCCTCCTCGAGCGCGGCGACGACCCGGCGCACGTCCTCCTCGAGGGCGCGCCCGTCCTGCCGCAGCGCCGCGCGGCGGGCGGCGGCGGCCGATGCGGCCGGCCCACGCCAGGCCTGCCCCGCCGCATCGCTGGCCAGCACCTCGCCGGCCGCCCCGAGGTCGGCGACGGCCTGCGACAAGGTCGCCGCCGTCGTGGCCAGCACACCCTCGGTCGCGCTCACGGCCCCTCCGGGGTGGCGATCGCGAGGGCGCGGTCGGTCGCGGCGAGGTCGGCGGCGGCGGCCTCGAGCGCCTCACCGAACCGGCGCAGGTCGTCGGCCCACGCCGACGCCACCGGCGCCCACCGCGCGGCGAGCTCCGCCGCGGCCCGCGCCGACCGGGGGCCGGGCATCGCGCCGGCCGCTGTCCGCACGGCGTCGGCGAGTTCCCGGGCCGGGGCCCGCACTCCATCCCCGACCGCGGCCACCCTCCTGCCCGACGCGGCGAGCTCCTCCGATCGCATCGTCACGTCCGCCGCCGCCGCCCAGCCACCGTTCCCGAGTTCGCCGTCCACACCCGGTCCGACGACAAGGGCCGGGTCCCGGTCGCCGGCGCGCGGCGTGCCTGTGGACCGATGGGGGGCTGCCGGCCACCTGGGGACCGGCCACCATGGCCGACATGGCCGGACGAGCCCGCGGGCCCTCCCCCGCCGAGCTGGAGGCTGCTCGGAACCGGTTGCTGCCCGACGTCCTGCCGTCGCCGGACGATCCCCCGCTGCGCGTGCTCTTCTCGGGGATCAACCCCGGTCTGGTGTCCGCGGCCACGGGGCACCACTTCGCCCGCCCCGGGAACCGCTTCTGGCCCGCCCTGCACGCCGCGGGCTTCACCCCGCGGCGCTTCGTCCCCGCCGAGCAGCACCTGCTGCGTCCCCTCGGCCTGGGCCTGACCAACGTCGCCCCGCGGGCGAGCGCCCGCGCCGACGAGCTAACCGACGAGGAGCTGGTCGCGGGGGGCGAGGCGCTGCGCGCGACGGTCCGACACCATCGACCCGACTGGCTCGCCGTCGTCGGTATCGGGGCGTACCGGACGGCGTTCGCTCACCCTCGGGCGGTGGCGGGGCCCCAGCCCGAGCCGGTCGAGGGGACTGGGACCGGCGTGTGGGTGCTGCCGAACACCAGCGGCCTCAACGCCCACCACACCCCGGCGTCGCTGGCGATGGCGTTCGCCGGGCTGCGAGAGGCCCTCGAGGAGATCGTCCGTTGACCATGACGTGGGTCACATGCAACGGTCGCGATGCTCCGTGTCGGCGGAGCGTGCCCGGAACGCGAGGAGATCCGTCATGGCGAGCGGTGACATCAAGGTAAGCATCCTCGACTGCGGCGCCATGAGCGCCGATCTGACGTGGCTGCTGCTGAAGCCGGGACGGTCCATCCGGCCGCGCCAGATGAAGGACCAGCCGACCGAGTGGGCGACCGTGCCGACGCACTGCGTCCTGGTCGAGACCCCCGACGGAACCCTGCTCTGGGACACCAGCTGTCCCCGGGACTGGGAGGACCGCTGGGGCCCGACGGGGCTGCAGGACTTCTTCCCCTACGATCAGGTCTCCGACGAGGAGTTCCTCGACTCCCGCCTCAAGCAGCTGGGCATCGGCACCGACAAGATCGACTACGTGGTCCTCTCCCACCTGCACTTCGACCACTGCGGCAACGCCGACATGTTCTCCGAGACCAGCGCCAAGCTCGTCTGCTCCGACGTCGAGAAGGACTTCGCGTTCGGCTTCGACGGTCCGTTCACCGGGGCCCATCTCAAGACCGACTACGAGAACCTCAGCTGGGAGACGGTCTCCGGCGACACCGATTTCCTCCCCGGGGTCACCCTGCTCCAGACCCCCGGCCACACCCCGGGCACCATGTCGATGCAGGTCGACCTGCCCGACACCGGAACGATGATCTTCACCTCGGACGCGGTGTACATGGGCGAGAGCTACGGCCCGCCCGCGGTGCCGGCCGCGATCGTCAACAACCTCGAGCAGTTCTTCTCCTCGGTGGAGAAGATCCGCAACGTGGCCGAGCGCACGGACGCGACGGTGGTGTTCGGACACGACGCCGACCAGATTCACGAGCTGAAGACCGTGTCGTCCGGCGGTCATTACACCTGATCGGCCCCTACACCTGATCGGAGCGACGACCATGACGGTGCCTCCCGTCCCCTCCGAGGAGTCGGTCTTCACCTGGGGCGCTCCGCCGCTCAAGTTCGGCGCGGGCGCCTGCGACGAGATCGGCTTCGACCTCTCGCAGTACGGCGCGAAGCGGATCCTCCTGCTCACCGACCCCGGGATGGCGCAGACCGGACTCCCCGACCGGATCGCGGACAACATCCGCCGCTACGACATGACCGTCGAGATCTTCGACGGTGTCCACGTCGAGCCGACCGACGACTCGATGAACAAGGCGATCGGCTACGCCGAGCAGCAGGGCCCGTGGGACGGGTTCGTCGCGGTCGGTGGGGGCTCGAGCATCGACACCGCCAAGGCCGTCAACCTGCTGACGACCTTCCCGGGCGAGCTCATGGACTACATCAACGCCCCGGTCGGCAAGGCGCAGGTCCCGCCGGGGGCGCTCAAGCCCCTCATCGCCGTGCCGACCACGGCGGGCACTGGCTCGGAGTCCACCGCGATGTGCGTGCTCGACGTGCTCTCCCTGCGCGTGAAGACGGGGATCAGCCACTGGCGGCTGCGCCCGACCCTCGCCGTCGTCGACCCGCTCCTCACGATGACGCTGCCCTCGGAGGTAACCGCGGCGTCCGGGATGGACATCGTGTGTCACGCGTTGGAGTCCTACACGGCGCGCTGGTACACGAGCTTCGACCGCAAGGCCCCCGAGCAGCGGGTGACCTACTGCGGATCCAACCCGGTCTCGGACCTGTGGTGCGAGAAGTCGATGGGCCTGCTCGCCCGCTCGTTCCGCACGGCGGTGCACCGCGGCGCCGACGACGTCGACGCGCGGATGGACATGATGATGGCGGCGACCTTCGCCGGCATGGGCTTCGGCAACTCCGGGGTGCACATCCCCCACGCCAACGCCTACCCCATCGCCGGGCAGGTGAAGGAGTTCCACCCGGCGGGCTACCCCTCGGACGAAGCGATGGTGCCGCACGGGATGTCGGTGTCGCTGACCGCTCCGGAGGCGTTCCGGTTCAGCTTCGAGGCCAACGCCGACCGCCACATGGCCGCGGCCCGGATGCTCGGGCCGGACGCCGAGAAGCAGAACGACGCCTCCGAGCAGCTGCCCCACGTGGTCACCGAGCTGATGCGCGACATCGGGATCCCCAACGGGATCGGGGCCGTCGGGTTCGACGAGGGCGACATCCCCGACCTCGTCGAGGGCACGATGAAGCAGCAGCGCCTGCTCGCCACGTGCCCGAAGACGCCCACCGAGGACGACATCGCCGGGATCTTCTCCCGCTCGATCGAGAACTGGTAGACGGCGTGCCGATCTTCGACTACCGGTGCGAGTGCGGCCTGCGCTTCGAGCGGCTGATGGGCCGGGACGCGGACGCACCGGCCTGCCCGGAGTGCGGGGGCGAGACCCGCAAGGTCCCGTCCCGGCCGGCCCTGCACGGGCGGGCCGACCCGGGGCTCTCGCGCGAGCAGATGCCGCAGACGTGGCGTGGTCTCTACAACGGCGACCGCGACTACATCAGGGGGATGCGCAAGCAGTGGTCACGGCGGCAGAAGCTCGAGGAGGCCCATCCGGAGCTGGCGGGCGACACCCGGCCCGTGGTGGCCCACGAGGGCCGCTACGAGCAGGCACCGCTGCGCGCGGGCGACCCGGTGCTCCCGGCGCCGAAGACCCCTGACGGCCACGGCCACGGGCCCGGGCACGGGACCGCGGGAACGCGGACATGAAGGCTGCTCTCTACCGCCGGACCGGCGACGCCGCGGACGTGCTCACCGTCGAGGAGATCGACGCCCCGGACCCCGGTGCCGGCCAGGTCCGCGTGCGGATCTCGCTCTCGGCGATCAACCCCACCGACTGGAAGACCCGGGCGGGTCTCACCGGCGCCGACCCGGGCGAGGACACGACGCGGAGCGGAGCTGGCCCCTCGATCGACTTCCAGGTGCCCCACCAGGACGGCGTCGGGGTCGTCGACGCGGTCGGCGACGGCGTCACGGGACTCGAGCCGGGACAGCGGGTCTGGCTCATGCTGGCCGCCTTCGGCAACCGGTACGCCACTGCCGCCGAGTACGCGGTGCTGCCCGCCGACCGGGCCGTGCCGCTCGCCGACACCGCGTCCGACGAGCTCGGCGCCTGCCTCGGCGTCCCGGCCGTCACCGCTGCCCACTGCCTCGGCGGCGACCCGTCGGCGCTCCGCGGGCGGACGGTCCTCGTCGCGGGCGGGGCCGGCGCGGTGGGGCACTTCGCGATCGAGCTGGCCAAGCACGCGGGGGCCCGGGTCGTCACCACCGTCAGCTCCGACGAGAAGGGGGAGATGGCGGGCGCGGCGGGCGCCGACCTCGTCGTGAACTACCGGGAGGACGGGGCGATCGACCGGGTGCAGGGCTTCGCGGAGCGCGTCGACCGCATCGTCGAGGTCGCCCTCGGGGCGAATCTGGAGATGGACCTCGCGGTCGCCGGTGCCGGCACCGTCATCGCCGTGTACGCCAACGAGCCCCACGACCCGGTCGTCCCAACCCGCCGGTTCATGATGGCCAACACCGCGATCCAGTACGTCCTGCTCTACGGCGTCCCCGCCGAACAGCTGGCCGCCGCGGTCGCGTGGACGTCCGACGCCGTGGCCGCCGGGGCGCTGTCCGCGCTCCCCGTCACGCACTACGGCCTCGATGACGTCGTCGCCGCCCACGAGGCCGTGGAGAACGGGGCCGTCGGGAAGGTGGTGCTCACTCCTGACGCGATGTACCCGTGACTGTTCGTCACAGCTACCGACGGGTTAACGTTCTCGGATGCAGAGCCAGGGCGAGCACTACGACGTGGTCGTCGTCGGGTCGGGGTTCGGCGGCAGCGTCACCGCACTGCGGCTGACCGAGAAGGGCTACCGCGTCGGCGTCCTCGAGGCGGGGCGCCGCTTCACGCCGGAGACGCTGCCCGCGACCTCGTGAAACGTGCGGAACTTCCTGTGGGCGCCGGCGCTGGGCTGCTACGGCATCCAGCGGATCCACGTGCTCCGCGACGTCGTGGTGCTCGCGGGCGCCGGGGTCGGCGGCGGGTCGTTGAACTACGCCAACACCCTCTACCGCCCCACGTCCGACTCCTTCTACCGCGACCCCCAGTGGGCGTCGATCACCGATTGGCACGAGGAGCTCGACCCGTTCTACGACCAGGCGACGCGGATGTTGGGCGTCGTCACCCAGCCCACCGTGACGCCGTCCGACGTGGTCATGCGCACCGTCGCCCAGGAGTACGGGCGGGGCGACACCGTGACCCCCACGCAGGTCGGGGTGTTCTTCGGGCGCGAGGGGGTGAAGGAGCCGGGCGTGACGATCCCCGATCCGTTCTTCGGCGGCGCCGGCCCGGAGCGCACGGGCTGCATCGAGTGCGGCGAGTGCATGACCGGCTGCCGCCACGGCGCGAAGAACACCCTCGACCGCAACTACCTGGCCCTCGCCGAGGGCGCGGGCGCCGTGGTGCAGCCGGAGACGACGGTGACGACGGTGCGGCCGCGCGCGTCGGGGGGCTACGTCGTCGAGACGCGGGGGACCCGGCGGCGTCGGGACCGCGTGGCCTACACCGCCGACCAGGTCGTGTTCTCCGCCGACACCTGGGGCACGCAGTCGCTGCTGCACCGCCTGCGCGACACGGGCGTGCTGCCGCGAATCTCGACCCGGCTCGGCGAGCTGACGCGGACCAACTCCGAGGCGCTCGTGGGCGCGATGTCGCGGCGGGCCTCGGCGCGGGGCGGGCCGCGCGACTTCACGCGGGGCGTCGCGATCACCTCGTCGTGGCACCCCGACGCCGACACCCACATCGAGCCGTGCCGCTACGGCTACGGCAGCAACGCCATGGGCCTGCTGACCACCCTGATGACCGACGGTGGCGGGCGCGTCCCCCGCGTCGTCAAGCTTCTCGGCCAGGCCATGCGGCACCCCGGGAAGGCTCTGCGGTCGCTGGACAAGCGCCGCTGGTCGGAGCGGACGGTGATCGCGCTGGTCATGCAGTCGCTGGACAACTCGATCACGGTCCAGCGCCGCTTCGGCCGGCTCGCGTCCCGGCCGGGCCACGGCACGCCGAACCCGACGTGGATTCCCGCCGCCAACGCCACCACCCGACGGATGGCCGAACTCATCGACGGGGACGCCGGCGGCACCTGGGGCGAGGCGGTGAACATGCCGACGACCGCGCACTTCATCGGCGGCTGCGCCATCGGCTCGTCGCCCGACGAGGGCGTGATCGACCCCTACCAGCGGCTCTACGGCTACGACGGCCTGCACGTGGTCGACGGGTCGGCGCTGTCGGCGAACCTCGGCGTGAACCCGTCGTTGACGATCACCGCGCAGGCCGAGCGGGCGATGGCGTTCTGGCCGAACCAGGGCGAGCCCGATCCACGCCCGTCGCAGGGTTCGGCGTACTCCCGGCTCGATCCGGTCGCGCCGCGCGCTCCGGTGGTGCCCGTCGACGCCCCCGGGGCGCTGCGGGTGGTGCCGCTCGGGGTCCCGACGGCCTCCTCCTGACCGGGGCGGGCACGGGCGCGACGCGCGAGGATGCACCCATGACCGCCGTCGAGAAGGTCCCGGACACCTCGACCTCGTTGCTCGCGCAGGAGCTCGCGGCCGTGGTGCGCGGCGCCGTCCGCTTCGACACCGCGAGCCGGGCCATGTGGTCGGCCGACTCGTCGAACTACCGCCACGTCCCGCTCGGCGTCGTCCAGGCCCTCGATGCCGACGACGTCGAGGCCACGGTGGCCACGGCGAAGGCCCACGGCGTCCCCCTGCTGCCGCTGGGGGCGCGGACGAGCATCTGCGGGCAGTCGGTGAACGAGGCTGTTGTCGTCGACTTCCACCGCCACATGCACCGCGTCCTGGACATCGACCCCGACGCTCGCACCGCCCGCGTCCAGCCGGGCACGATCCTCGACGACCTGCGCGACGCCGCGCGCCCCCACGGGCTCACGTTCGGCCCCGATCCGTCGACCCACAACCGCTGCACGCTCGGCGGGATGATCGGCAACAACGCCTGCGGCTCCCACTCCGTGGCGTGGGGCAAGACCGTTGACAACGTCCGGTCGCTCGAGGTCCTGCTCGCCGACGGCACGCGCATGGCGGTGGGGCCCACCCCCGATCTGGACGAGGCGTGCCGCCGTCCGGGCTCGGAGGGCCGCGTGTACCGCGACCTGCGCGCGCTGCGCGACCGCGTCGAGCCGTTCGTGCGCGCCGAGTTCGACCCTTCTGGCACCGCGGAGCTGACCCGCCGGGTGAGCGGCTACAACCTCGACCAGCTCCTCGGAGAGCACGGCTTCGACCTCGCCCGCGCCCTCGTCGGGACCGAGGGCACGTGCGCGACGCTGCTCGAGGCGACCGTCGACCTCGTCGAGTCGCCGCCGGCGCGCGCGCTCGCCGTGCTCGGGTTCGCCGACGCCTACGCCGCCGCCGACCACGTGGTGCCCATCCGCGAGCACGCCCCTCTCACCATCGAGGGGATGGACACCGGCGTCATCGGGGCGCTGCGCTCGGCGCGCCCCGACGAGACCACGCACCGCAGGCTCCCCGGCGGGAACGGCTGGCTCTACGTCGAGACCGGGGGCGCCGACCGCGCCGAGGCGACCGCGAAGGCCGAGGCCATCGCGCGGGAGATGGCGTGGGCGACGGTCGATCACGCCGTCGTCTCCGACCCCGACCGGATGCGCGCGCTGTGGAAGATCCGCGAGGACGGGTCGGGGATCGTCACCCGCGGGCCCGACGGCGTCGAGGCCTGGCCCGGCTGGGAGGACGCCGCCGTGCGGCCGGAGAAGTTCGGCTCCTACCTGCGGGAGTTCGACACGCTGCTCGCGCAGCACGGGCGCCGCGGGGCCTACTACGGCCACTTCGGTGACGGCTGCCTGCACGTGCGCATCGACTTCGACCTGCTCACCGCACCCGGCGTCGCGAACTTCCGCTCGTTCCTCACCGACGCCGCCGACCTCGCCGTCGCCCACGGCGGGTCGCTGTCCGGTGAGCACGGCGACGGTCAGGCGCGCGCGGAGCTGCTCTCGCGCATGTACTCGCCGCGGATGCTCTCCGCCTTCGGCGACTTCCGGCGGGCCTTCGACCCCGAGGGTCGGATGAACCCGCACCGCGTCGTCGAGCCCCGCCGCGTCGACGACGACCTGCGGGTCTTCCTGGGCGTCCCCACCCTGCCTACCGGGCCCGGCGGGGGGACCGGAACCGAGCTCGCCTACCCCGACGACCGCGACGGGTTCGACGGGGCGATGCGCCGCTGCATCGGGGTCGCGAAGTGCATCACCGACCGCGGGGGCGTCATGTGCCCGAGCTACCGGGTCACCGGGGAGGAGACGCACTCGACGCGCGGGCGGGCCCGGCTGCTGTTCGAGATGGCGTCGGGGCAGCTGATACCCGACGGGTGGCGCTCCGAGGAGGTCCGCGACGCCCTCGACCTGTGCCTGAGCTGCAAGGGCTGCCAGCGCGACTGCCCCGTCGGCGTCGACATGGCGACCTACAAGACCGAGTTCCTCTCCCGCCACTACGCGGGGCGGGCCCGGCACCGTCCGCGCTCGCACTGGTCGATGGGATTCCTACCGCTGTGGCTGCGGGCGGCCGGCGCCGTCCCCGGCCTCCCGCGGCTGGCGAACGCCCTCGCCCGCCGCCCCGCGCTCGCGGCGATCGCGAAGCGGCTGGGCGGGATCGCCCCGCAGCGCGACATCCCCTCCCTGGCACCCGTCCCGTTGCGCCGCCTCGCACGTCGGAGGGCCCATCCCGGCACCGGGCGTCCCCGCCTGCTGCTGTGGCCCGACTCGTTCACGGGTGCGTTCGACCCCGAGATCGCCCTCGACGCGATCGCGGTGCTCGAGCACCTCGGCTACCGCGTCGAGCTCCCCGACGCCGAGGTCTGCTGCGGCCTCACGTGGGTCACCACGGGACAGCTCGGGACCGCGCGCCGGGTGCTGGAGCGGAGCCTCGAGACGATCCGGCCGTGGCTCTCCGACGGCGTGCCGGTGGTCGGACTCGAGCCGTCGTGCACCGCGACGTTGCGCGGGGACGCGGTCCGGGTCCTCGGGACCGGGCACCCGCTGGCCCGCGCCGCGTCGGCGTCGGTCCGTACCTTCGCCGAGGTGCTCGCCGAGCACACCGAGCAGCTGGCGGCGGACGCGGCCGGCGCGGCCGGCGCGCTGGGGGAGCTGAAGGCCATCGTACAGATCCATTGCCACCAGTACGCCGAGTCCGGGTTCGACGCCGACCGCGCCGTGATGTCCGCGCTCGGGATCGACGCACAGGTGCTCGACGAGGGCTGCTGCGGCCTCGCCGGGAACTTCGGCTTCGAGGACGGGCACTACGAGGTGTCGCACGCCTGCGCCGAGCGGGGCCTCATGCCCGCCGTGCGGGGGGCGGCCGCCGACACCACGGTGCTGGCCGACGGGTACTCCTGCCGCACCCAGATCCGTCAGCTCCAGGGCGGCGGGGGGCACGAGCCGATCCATCTCGCCCGCCTCGCCGCTCGTGTCCTGCGACTGCATGATCGCGCGGCGCGTCCGGTCCGTGGCGGTTAGCGTTCCGGGCGTGCCGAACGCCCGACCCGGAGTCCTGCGCTGGCTGGGCTACGCGTTCGGCGCGCGGCTGCCCACCGGGTTCGCGCCGTGGGTGCTGCACGACCTCACCGCCCGCTCGTGGTTCGTGCGCCTGCTCGGCCGCACGACGGTGCAGTGCGTCCCCGCGACCCTGCTCGCCCTGCTCCCCGGCCCGGCGTGGCTGCGCGTCGCGCTGCCGCTGTTCGTCCTCTTCTCGTCGCTGTTCATGGCCGCGATCTTCTCCCCCATGATCCGCGAGAAACGGCTCTACCAGCACGGGTTCATGCCCGAGATCGTCCTGTCCGACGACGAGGGCTGACGCGGTGGGCCGGCGTCCCCGGAGGACGGCGGCCGGCCGCGCGGCACCAGCTACCCGAACGGGACGGCGTCAGCCGGGCAGACGGCCCCCTCGGCGGGCAGGCGCGTCGGGTCGAGCAGGTAGGCCGCCGCCGCGTCCTGTGCACAACGGCTCGGGGCGTCCAGCGTGGTGTGCCCGACCCCGTCGACCACCAGCAGGCGCGACGCCGAGAGCTGTGCCGCGGCCGCCCGGGCGCCGGTCAGCGGCGTCTGTGGGTCGAAGCGGGAGTTGACGACGAGGACCCGGGTTCGCAGCGGGGTGTCCCACGGGCCGAGGTAGCGGTCCGGGTCGACGGCGGGCCAGTTGACGCACGCCGCGGTGGAGAGCACCGCGGAGGAGCCGAACACCGGGTGCGCCGCCTGCTCCGCCCGCAGGGCGACATCCATCGGCGCCGCGCCCGGCGTGACGCTGTCGGTGCACTGCACGGCGAGGAAGGCCGTCGAGTGCGTCGGCACGCTCGTGTCGGTGCTGGCCGGGACGGCGCCACCCGAGGGCGGCGCGGCCGCGGCGAGCGCCGCGAGCGAGCGGGCCAGCCCGGGGAGCCGGTCGGCGGTCTCCAGGGCGTCGGAGATCCGCTCGGCCAGCGCCGCGGACGTCCCCGCCCGCGACGCCGCCGCGGCCACGTCGGTGAACCGGGCCCTCGGCTCCGCGGAGCCCGCGAACGCACATCGGGCGGGCCCGGCCGCGGCGCAGGCGTCGAGGACCCCGGCCAGCGCGTCCTCCCGGCCGGCGGCGACACCCGCGCGCACGTCGACGGGCCGCTCGGCGGACCCCGGCGCGCCGGCGGCGTTGGCAACGAGGTCGAGGGCACCGTCAACGACGAGCGCCCGCAGGCGGCCGGGGAAGAGGTTCGCGTAGGTGGCGCCGAGGTAGGTGCCGTAGGAGTAGCCGTAGACGCTGAGCCCGGCGTCACCGAGTCCTTGGCGGACCAGGTCGAGATCGCGCGCGGAGTTCGCCGTCGAGAGGTGGGACAGGAGCTCGCCCGTCCCCGCGAGGCACGCCCGCCCCACCTCCGTCGCGCCCGTCCAGAAGTCCGCGCCCGGGGGCGTGCCCGCGGGCGCCACCGGCTGCCCGTCGAAGGGCCCGCAGCGCACGGGCGCCGACCCTCCGACACCCCGCGGATCCACCGCGACGACGTCGAGCCGCGCCCGCAGCCCCTCGAACCGCCGGGCCAGACGCCGCAGCCCGCCCACTCCGGGTGCCCCGGGACCCCCGAAGTCCACGGCCACGGCGCCGACGAGGGCGCCCGGGTCGCGCGCGGGCAACCGGATCGCGGCGAGGGCGATCGTCGGCCCGGCCGGGCGGCGGTAGTCGAGCGGGACCGTGATCGTCGCGCATTCGAACTCGCCCCCGCAGGGGCGCCACGCGATCCGCGGGACCGGCGCGCCGTTCGTGCCCGGCAGGGTCGAGCCGGGGCCCACGGTGCCGGGTCCGCCCCGCGCCGGTCCCGACGCGCACCCCGCGAGCAGGCCCGCGAGCACGAGCAGGCAGGCCAGCGCACGGGACATGCCGCGATCATGGCGCGGGCCGGGCGGTCAGGCGAGATTGCGCAGCGCGGGCCAGGCCGCCGACCACGGCGCGCGGGGCGTGCACAGCCCCATCGGCACGCGGTCGTTGACGGGGCTCACGTCCCGCCCGACGTAGGGCTCGAGCGGCACCAGGCGCGCGCAGAACCGGGCCGCCCACGGCACCGGCCCGACGAGCAGCGCGGTCGTCGCGGTGTCCGGCGGCGGGGCGAAGTAGCCGAACCCGCGGTGGGTCGAGTGGATCGTCGTGGGGAGTCCCCGCGAGGGTCCCTCGCGTTCGAGGGCGGAGGCGTACCAGTAGGAGTAGGCGATCACCGCCGTCCGGGCGCGCTCGTCGGGCGCCAGCGCCGCGTAGCGTGCCGCGACGGCGTCGGCGAACCCGGGCCAGCCGACCTGCCCCATGACCTCGAAGTCGACTCCCGACCGCCACGCCGCGGGCCCGACCGGGAGCACGTACACCGCCGTCACCAGCGCCGACACGGCCACGCAGGTCGGCGACACGGCCCAGCGCCACCGCGGTCGGAGCACCCCGGCCTCCACCGCGATGGCGCCGGCCGCGAAGAGCACCACGTAAAGGCCGCTGAGGTAGTAGGGCCGCCCACCCGCGGCGAGCAGCACCACCGTCACCGTCCCCGCCGCGACGCCCACGCAGCGCCACGGCCGCAGCGCCTCGAGGCGCAGCAGGGCCCACAGCCCCATCACCACGAGGACCGCGCCCGGCACGAGCCCCGTGTAGTACAGCGCGCGCGGGAGGAACTGCCACCGGTCGCCGAAGAGACCCGGCTCGCCCGCCACCACCGAGCCCATCCGCAGCTGCGGCCAGCCGTGGGCGGCCTGCCAGAGCACCGTCGGCACGGTGGAGGCGGCGGCGAGGAGGAGACCGACCCACAGCAGCGGCCGTCGCAGCATCCGCCGCGGTCCGGACACGACGACGCCGAGGGCCAGCCCGGCGAGCAGGACCGGCAGGAGAACCTTGTCGAGGAGGGCCACGGCGGTGACGACGCCGAGGCCGAGGAGCAGCGGGTCCCGCGCCCGGCCCGCGGTGTCCTCGTCGGCGTCGAGACGGATCCAGCGCACGACGAGGAGCAGCACCACCGCCCACAGGAAGGGGTCGACCGTGGAGGTGGCGAGCAGATGGCCGGTGGCGAGCAGGTAGGGACAGATCGCCGACGCCGACGCCGCGAGCAGCTGCGCGCGGCGTCCCCCACCCAGCTCCGCGGTCACCGCCGCCGCCACGAGGACGGTGGCCGCGGTGAGGAGCGTTGCCGGCAGCCGGAGTACGACGAGGGAGCCCGGCGCGAGGGAGTCGAGGGCCCGGGCCAACAGCGGCAGCAGCGGTGGCTGATCGGCGTAGCCCGGGGCCGCGCGCGCTCCCGCGGAGAGGAAGTAGTACTCGTCCCCGAAGTAGCCGTACCAGGCCGAGGTGACGCCGAGGACCACGCCGACGACGCCGGCGATCAGCAGGACCGGGCGCCACACGACCGGGGGACGGCAACGGGACGGGGCGATCGTGACCGTCACCGTCGTCATCCACCTCCCTCTCCGGCGGACCCGCAACCTAGCCCGCGCCCGGCGCGGGGCCCGCGTGGCCACGCAGGCACGGGGGCGGGCGGTGACAGACTCGGGTGTCGAGCGGGATGGAGCGCGATGGACCTGACGGGGAGCTGGGAACGCCGCGCTGCCCGCGTCGCTGGCCGCTCGCTACGAGCTGCGCGAGACCCGCAAGGCCGCGGCGGTGCTCGCCGCGACCGCCCCGGAGGAGGTCGCCGAGGTCTGCGCGGTGCTCGACGGCTTCGTCCTGCACACCACCGACCTCACCGAGGCCGGCGGCAACGAGTCGCGCCTCGCCGCCCGGCTCAACACCGCGTTCCGGGAGCGGGGCTGGCGCGAGGGTCGCGTCGACACCGTCGTGAAGTCCGTCCTGCAGGTCCAGCCGTGGGCGCCCGCCGGGGAGCGCGGCGTGACGACGCGCGAGCGCGAGGTCCTCAACGAGGGCTACAAGGTCGACAACGTCAAGGGCCGCGTCGCGCTCGACGTCGAGTGGAACGCGAAGGACGGCAACCTCGACCGCGACATCGGTGCCTACCGCGCGCTCTACGACGCGGGCCTCATCGACGGGGCGGTGCTCCTCACGCGCACGCACGACGACCTCCGCGACCTCGCCCGCGAGCTGTCCCGCGCCGCCGGGCAGAACGAGGGGCAGGTGCGGAGCCGGCTCTCGACCTCGACCACCACGCACCTGGGCAAGCTCGAGTCGCGGATGACGCGGGGGGACGCGGGCGGGTGCCCGCTGCTGGCGGTGGCGATCAGCGCGCGCTGCTGGCGTCCGGACGACGACGAGCGCGCCGCGGTCGGGGCGCCCCTCTCGTCGCGGCCACACCCCGACCAGCCGTTCCTCGACGGGTGGCCGGTGTCGTGAGCGACTCGTGAACGGTGCGGACGCGGCGTCGGTCCCTCCGGCTACGGTCACGCCGCCCCACCCTCCGACCTCGAGGAGCGCCCCGATGACGGCCCCTCCGCGCGCCGCGCCCGTCGAGGAGGCGTCCGACGCGCGCTCCCGCCCCACTCCGCTGCGGGCGGACGCCCGGCCGCTGGAGGCGGTGCCGCTCCCGCAGACGGCGGGGGGCTGGTCCTGCGTCTACGCAGACCCCCCGTGGCGTTTCACCAACCGCACCGGGAAGGTCGCGCCCGAGCACCGCCGTCTCGACCGGTACGACACGATGACCGCGCGCGAGATCGCGGCGCTGCCCGTCGCCGACGTGGTCTCGGCGAACGCCCACCTCTACCTCTGGGTGCCCAACGCGCTGCTCCCCGAGGGGCTCGCGGTGATGGAGGGCTGGGGGTTCCGCTACGTCAGCAACCTCGTCTGGGCCAAGCGTCGCAAGGACGGGGGTCCGGACGGACGCGGCGTCGGGTTCTACTTCCGCAACGTCACCGAGCTCGTCCTGTTCGGGGTGCGCGGGTCGATGCGCACGCTCGACCCGGGCCGGCGGCAGGTGAACATGATCGAGACCCGCAAGCGGGAGCATTCCCGCAAGCCCGACGAGGCCTACGACCTCATCGAGGCGTGCTCCCCGGGGCCGCGCCTGGAGATGTTCGCGCGCTACCCGCGGGCGGGCTGGACCATGTGGGGCGCGGAGTCCGCCGAGGACGTCGCGCCCCGCGGACGCCAGTGGCCCGCGTACCGCTGACGAGGGCGCTCGGTGATCACGTTGATCACGTGCGGTGACCGGTATGGGCGACTGCGCCCCGGCGGTGTTCGTTCGTGGGCCGCAGGCGACCGTTGGGCCGTTCGCGCTCGCCCGAAAGTGGCGTCGTCCGTATACGTGCGGTGAGAATGCCGCGCATGGCGAAGACTCCGGACCTGGCGCGCAACCAGCGGGTGACCGGTTCCGAACGCAGCAAGCTGGGCACCGAGCTGCTCAAGCGGTACGAGAAGGGGCAGAGCATCCGCGAGATCTGTGCCCAAACGGGCTACAGCATCGGCCGGGTACGGCGCCTGCTCGTCGACGCGGGCGTGGAGTTCCGCGGGCGGGGCGGCATGCAGGGGCGGCCCCGCCGGACTAAGGAAGCCGCCGCGGGCTGATCCGGACCGGTCCGGGCGCTCCTCGGCGTCGGGGACCGTCAGCCGCGGACGCGGACGAGGGCGTTGAACGCCCGCTTCAGGCCGACGTCGATCCGCGTCCCGGCCTCGGGGAGCAGCCCGAGCTGCCGGGCGAACTGCATCTGGTCGAAGACCACGAAGGTGGATACTACAATCCCGTCGCGGACGACGAAGTGGTTGACGCCGTCGATGTCGACGCGGCGCCCGGTCGGCGCGATTCCCTCGAACTCCGCCCCGGTGTGCGTCCCCACGAGACGCCAGCGGAGGAAGACCGTCTCCCCCTCCTCGACCAGCGCCTCGATGGTGAAGGTGACGTCGGGCACGGCGGCGAACAGCCCCTCGAAGTAGCCGGCGATCGCGTCTGTCCCGCGATAGGTGCGCATCGGTAACCGCTCACGGGTCTCCGCGCTCCACACCGCGCGCAGCGGCCCGGTGCGATGGCTGTTGAGGATGTCGAAGATCCACCGCGCCACCGCCGCGGGTGACCGGACGGCGGGCGGGGACGCCGCCGGCGGGTCCGCGGGACAGGGGTGGGGAGCGGAGCCGGCGACCATGTCGCGACCCTATCGGCGGCGGCACGCCGAGGCCGGGGCATCGCGACCGGTGGGTGTCCGCGGTGGGCAGCGCGGGCTCACTGCTCGGCTTCGCTGACGCTCACAGCTCGGTGAGGATGCGGGGCCCGTCCGCGGTGACGGCGATGGTGTGCTCGACGTGCGCGGCGCGGCTGCCGTCGGCGGTGCGGAGGGTCCATCCGTCGGGGTCGTCGCGGTAGGCGTCGGAGCCGCCCGCGTGCAGCATCGGTTCGATGGCGATGACGAGACCGTGTCGCAGTCTGAGCCCCTTGCCCGCCGGGGCCTCGTTGGGCACGTGCGGCTGCTCGTGCATGGCGCGACCGACGCCGTGCCCGCCGTGGTCGGCCAGCATCCCGAACCCCGCGGGACGGGCCACCCCGGCCACCGCCGCACCCACGTCACCGAGCCGCGCACCCGCCCGCGCGGCGCGGATGCCGGCGTACAGTGCCCGCTCGGTGACCTCTATGAGCATCAGGTCGGCCGGGTCCGCGGCGTCCGGGCCGCCGACGACGTAGCTGATCGCGGCGTCGGAGCACCAGCCGTCGAGGAAGGCACCGCAGTCGATGCTCACCAGGTCGCCCTCGACGAGGCGGTAGGAGCCGGGGATCGCGTGGACGACGGCGTCGTTCACGCTCGCGCAGATGACGCCCGGGTAGGGCGACGGGGCGAAGCGCGGGTGGTAGTCGAGGAAGGCGGGCTTCGCCCCGGCGTCGTCCATCAGGTCGTGCGCAACCGTGTCGAGCTGTTTGAGGGTGGCCCCGGAGACGCTCGCGGCCCGCACGGCCGCGAGGCAGCGGGCGACCACCCGCCCGGCCTCACGCATGACCGCGATCTCGGCGTCCGTCTTCAGCTCGACCATGGTGCGCCCCTCATCGCGACGACCATAGTCCGCGCGGATCGTGGAGAGCGCGACGACGCGGGTACACCGCACGGGCCCGTCGGCTCACCGGAACGCGTACTCCGCGCTCGAGGCGCTCGGTCCGTGCGACGTACTCGCGCATGTAGTCCGGCCAGTTGGTGACGATCCGGCCGGAGTCGTCGCGGTACCAGGAGTCGCACCGCAGCCACGCCGTCCCGGCGAACTCGGCCTGGACCTCGGCGTCGAACGCGGCCTCCACGTCGGCCCGCACCTCGACCGCGGTGGCGTCCCGGCGGTCCATCTCCTCGAGGGCCTGCCGCACGTAGGCGGCCTGCGCCTCGAGGTAGACGATGATCGACCCGCCCGAGGTGTTGGTGTTCGGGCCATAGAGGACGAAGAGCGACGGGAATCCGGGGACGGCCATCCCGAGGTGCGCGTGCGGCCCGTCCGCCCATTCCTGCTCGAGTGTGCGGCCGGCGCGCCCGACGATGTCCATGGGGAACATGAACCGGGTGGTGGCGAAGCCGGTCCCCCAGATGATCGTGTCGACCTCGTGGAGCCGGCCGTCCGCGGTGCGAACCCCAGTCGGCTCGATGCGCTCCATCGCGTCGGTCACCAGCTCCACGTTCTCGCGCGCCAGCGCGGGCAGGTAGTGGGAGCTGAACAGGACGCGTTTGCAGCCGAAGGTGTAGTCCGGCCACGCCTTCCGGCGGAGCTCGGGGTCGCGCAACTGGCCGCGCATGAAGAGCGTCGACCACAGCGTCCCGACCCGCCCGACGGTCGCCGGGTTGCGGATCATCGCGGTCAGCGACTCCAGGTAGACGTTCTTGAGGAAGGCCCGGCGAGCCCGCTGCAGGCCCGGGACCCGACGGATCGCCGCACGTGCCGCGGCCGGGTAGTGGCGGTTGCGCCGGGGCAGGAACCAGTTGCCGCTGCGCTGGAAGACGCTCAGGTGCCCGGCGATTGGGGCGAGCTCCGGCACGAACTGCACCGCGCTCGCCCCGGTACCGACTACGGCGACGCGGCGCCCCGTCAGATCGTGGTCGTGGTCCCAGCGCGCGGAGTGGAAGGTGTGGCCGGCGAAGTCGTCGATACCGGGGATCGCGGGGACGGCGGGGGCGTGCAGCTGCCCGGTGGCGATCACGAGCACGTCGGCCTCCCAGCGGCGGCCGTCGTCGGCCTCGACCGCCCAGCGGTCGTCCTCCCACACGCAGCGATTGACGCTCGTGTGCGGCACGACGACGTCGTCGACGCCGTGCTCGTGGGCCACGGTGCGCAGGTACTCCAGTATTTCGCTCTGCGGCGAGCAGAGCCGTGACCAGCTGCGACGCTGGGCGAAGGAGTACGAGTACAGGTGGCTCGGCACGTCGCAGGCCGCACCCGGATAGGTGTTCGCGAGCCAGGTCCCGCCGATGCCCGACGCCGCGTCGAGGATCGTGACGTCGGTGTACCCGTGGGCGCGCAGCTCGATGGCCGCGCCGATCCCGCCGAAGCCTGCCCCGATGACCACCACGCGCCGATGCCGTGTCACGCAGCGGACGCTATCCATCGGTGCGTCCGAGCGGCGACGGCGATGAACTCGGCGACATCCCCCGTCAGCTCGCGGGCCGGTCCCCGACCACGACGCCATCGGCGTCCCCGCTCTCCCCTGGGTCGCCACCGGGCCCACGAACCGGCTTGTTCAGCGGCCTCCTAGCGGGCGAGGCCCCGGTGATCGGGGTCGGCGGGGCGAGGTCGTCATGGGCCTCACCGAGGGCAACCTCCGGTTGCTTCGGGACCTACCGCCCCGCCGAGCCGGCACGATCCGCCTGACGGCGTCGAATGGGCACCGCTAGTGTGCGACCCACCGTGAGCCACGTCACCGAGGAGCAGTGATGGCATCCCGTCTCAACCCCTACCTCCACTTCGCCGGTACCGCGCGGGAGGCGATGGAGTTCTATCAGAGCGTGCTCGGCGGCTCGTTGAGCCTCGACACCTTCGGCAAGTTCGGGACCACTGAGGAACCGATGGCGTCCCAGATCATGCACGGCATGCTCGAGACCGAGGGGGGCTTCGCACTCATGGGCTCCGACATCCCGCCGGGGACGGAGGTGCCGTCAGGCAGCTCGATCACCCTCAGCCTCAGCGGGGACGACCCCGAGCTCCGCCGGTGCTGGGAAGCCCTCACCGAGGGCGGCACGGTCACCTTTCCGCTGGAGAAGCAGATGTGGGGTGACGAGTTCGGCCAGCTCGTCGACCGCTTCGGCGTCGCGTGGATGGTCAACATCAGCCCGCCGCAGGGCTGAACTGCACCCGGACCGGTGGCGGACGGGCGACCTCGTTGGGCAGACGCCCAGGTCAGCGTCGCCGACCCCGATCCGCGCTGGCCCGAGCTCGCCGTCGACCTCGCCGCGTCACTGGGGGCTGCGCTCGGGCCGCACCGGCGCAGTGACGTCGTCCATGTCGGCTCGACCGCGGTGCCCGGGCTCCGGGCGAAGCCGGTCATCGACCTCATGGTCGTCGTCGACGACCTCGAGGACGCGTGCTCCCGCCGACGGGCCGAGCTCGTGGCTCGACGCTGGGTCCTCGTCCCGCCCGCGCTCGACGCCCGGCCGTGGCGCCGTCTCCTCGTCCGGCCGACCGCCGACGGCGGGGGCCGCGCCGCGCACCTGCACCTCCTGCCGCCCGGCTCCCCGCGCTGGGACGAGCAGATCGCGTTCCGCGACGCGCTGCGTGCGGACCGGGACCTCGCCGACGAGTACGCGCAGCTCAAGACCGATCTGGCCGCGGCGTACGCGGACCGCGAGGCCTATACCGACGGGAAGGCCGACTTCGTTCGGCGGGTCCTCGCCGACGCCAGACCCGCTCGGTAGCTGTCGTCGGGAGACGGGAGTGTGAGGTCAGCGACAACGCTGTCGTGTCGGACCTTCTCGCGCCGTGCTCCGACACCCCCGTTCGGCGCTCGTCGGCACCCGGTTGTCGTGGGCCCGCACGCCTGAACGGGCCAGCTTGACGAAGAGCGTGTCCGCGTGGTGACTTGCTCACCCAGCAGCGCGGGTCGGCGCTCGCCCAGAGGAGAGCACCATTACCACCAGCACCAACCGCCGGTCGGATGGCGCGAGCACGCCCCGCAGCGGCCAGCGCGACGTCACGGCCGCCGTGCTCCACGACGTGGTCGGGAGCGACGGCCCCACCCACCTACCGGGCACGACCACGGCGAAGGCGGCCCTCGCGCTCCTGTCGCACCCTCGCGGGGTGGCCCGCCGCGGGATGCAGCTGGCCGGGGAGCTCGCCCGGATCGCCGCGGGCCGCTCGGACGTGAGCGCGGAGAAGGGTGACCGACGCTTCAAGGACGCCGCGTGGCAGCACAACCCGGCCCTTCACCGGCTGATGCAGGCCTACGTGGCGACCGCTGAGGCCGTCGACCGTCTCATCAGAGAGGCCGACCTCGACTGGCGCTCCGAGCAGCGCCTGCGCTTCGCCGCTGGGAACGTGATCGAGGCGCTGGCGCCGTCGAACTTCCCGCTGACCAACCCCACCGTCCTCAAAGCCGCCATCGACTCCGGTGGGCTGCACTTCGTGCAGGGTCTGCGCAACCTCCTCCTGGACCTCCGGTCCGGCTCGATACTGCCCTCGACCGTGGACACCTCGGGCTTCACCATCGGCGAGAACCTCGCCGCCACACCCGGTGCCGTCGTGGCGCGCACCGAGGTGTACGAGCTCCTCCAGTACCACGCGCAGACCGACGAGGTGCGCGAGGCCCCGGTGCTGCTGGTCCCGCAGATGATCAACAAGTACTACATCGCGGATCTGGCGCCGGGCAAGAGCCTGCTCGAGTACGCGCTCACCCAGGGCCAGCAGGTGTTCGCGATCTCGTGGCGCAACCCCGACGAGCGTCATGCCGACTGGAACCTCGACACCTACTGCGAGGCCGTGCTCACCGCCCTCGACGCGGTAGAGGAGATCACGGAACGTCGAAGACCCATCTGATGGGCCTGTGCGCCGGCGGGACCATCTCGGCGATGGTGCTGGCGCACCTGGCGGCCACCGGCCAGCAGGACCGCATCGCCGGTCTGGTCCTCTCGGTGACCGTGCTGGATTGGGATTCGGCCGGCACCCACGGCGCGTTCCTGGACCGGGCGTCCGCGTCCGCGGCCATGGCCGAGTCGGCGCGCAAGGGCTATCTGGACGGGGCCGGACTCGCGGCCATGTTCTCGTTCCTGCGGCCGACCGACATGATCTGGAACTTCTGGATCAACAACTATCTGCTCGGCCAGGACCCACCGGCCTGGGACGTCCTGTACTGGAACCAGGACCAGACCAACATGCCTGCGGCGCTGCACCGCGACTTCGTGCAGATGGGCCTGGAGAACCCCCTGACCCGACCGGGCGGGCTGTCGGTGCTCGGCACCCCGGTCGACCTGTCGGCGGTCACCGTGGACAGCTACATCGTCGGCGCCGTCTCCGACCACATCGCGCCGTGGAAGAACGTCTACCGCTCGACCCAGCTGCTCGGCTCCCGATCGTGCTTCGTGCTCTCGACCAGCGGCCACGTGGTCGCGACCGTGAACCCGCCAAAGGATTCCTCGGCCAGCTTCACGACCCGCCCCACCAACCCCCCCGACCCCGAGGAATGGTGGGCGGGCGCCACCGAGACCGACGGAAGCTGGTGGCCGCACTGGACCGAGTGGCTGGACCAGCGCTCGGGGGTCCGGAAGCAAGCGCCGAGCGAGCCCGGCTCGGCACGCCTCCCGGTACTCGGGGAGGCACCTGGTGGCTACGTCCGCGAGACGACCTAGGTCCGGAGCGCGCACGGTCGTGATCCGCGGCCGCCGACTCCGTGTGGTCGAGCGGACGGGAGACGGGTCCTCCCCACCGCTGCTGCTGTTCAACGGCATCGGGTCGAGCCTCGAGCTGCTGAGCCCGTTCGTCGACGCCCTCCCGGCCTCCCACGGCGTCATCCGCTTCGATGTTCCCGGCGTCGGCGGCTCCGCGGCCCCGCTGCTCCCGTACCACATGACCACGTTCGCGCCGCTGGTCGCGAGGCTGCTCGACGAGCTGGGCCACGACCGGGTCGACGTGCTGGGCATCTCCTGGGGCGGCGGACTCGCCCAGCAGTTCGCCGTCCAGTGCCGCTCGCGATGCCGTCGGCTCGTGCTCGTGGCCACCGGAACCGGCTCGCTGATGATCCCCGCACGTCCCCGGGTGCTCGCCCGGATGGCGTCCTCCCGGCGGCACCGCGACCCGGACCACGCGGCCCGGATCGCCGGGGCGATCTACGGCGGGACCATGCGGGCGCACCCGGAGCGCGCGGTCGACCTGCTGCACACCGGACGCAGCGCGACCTCGTTGCGCGGCTACTTCTACCAACTCGCGGCCGGGTCGGGGTGGACGAGCCTGCCGCTGCTGCCCTTGCTGCGCCAGCCCACGCTTATCCTCGCCGGCGACGACGACCCGATCATTCCGATCGCGAACGCGAAGTTGATGAGGCGACTCCTGCCGAACGCGCGGCTGCACCTGTACCACGGCGGCCACCTCGCCCTGGTCACCGAGGCCGACGAGCTCGCCCCCCGCGTGGAGGCGTTCCTCTCCGAACCAAGGTGATCTCTCCCGCGCGACGTCGATGGACACATACGCCCACGTCCTGCAGACCCCGTACACGCGCGCCTCGGCGGGCACGCGCTGTCGGCGTGGCCGGGCGGCGATCGCGCCGAACACCGGGGACGTCCAGGGGGAACAGGGCTGGCGGGAGGACACGATCATCGTTGTGGCGCGCGGTTGGCCAGGGGGAATGTCTGAACGTTATGCTCACTCAGGTTTGATCGGGAAGGTGGCGATGACGGCTCAGGCGGTGGACCGCAGTAGCCCGTTGCCGTTGTGGTCGCAGGTGCAGAACGATCTGCGGCGTCGAGCGGGTACCGGGGAGTTCGACCAGGTCTTTCCCGGGGAGAACTTGCTGGTCAGCCAGTACGAGGTCAGTCGCAACACGGTGCGTGAGGCGTTGCGGGCGTTGCGGGCGGAGGGCCTGGTGTCCGCGGAGCGCGGGCGGGCGCCACGGCTGGTACGGGGCGGGGCGATCAGGCAGCCGGTGGGCACGCTCTACAGCCTGTTCGCCTCGGTGGAGGCGGCCGGGCTGCGCCAGAGCAGTCTCGTACGGGCGTTGGACGTGCGGGCGGATGGGGTGATCGCGGCACGGCTCGGGCTGGAGGAGTCGACACCGCTGGTGTACCTCGAGCGGCTGCGGTTGGCCGGGGACGACCCGCTGGCCCTCGATCGGGTGTGGCTGCCGGCCTCGCTGGCCGAGCCGCTGCTCGAGGCGGACTTCACCCACACCTCCCTCTACGACGAGCTGGCCGCCCGGACCGTGGTGCGCTTGGAGGGCGGGCAGGAGCAGATCACCGCCGTGGTGCCCACCCGCGCCGAGCAGGCCTTGCTGCGCTGCCCCCAGGGCACCGCCGCGTTCGAGATCGAGCGCACCGGGCGCATGGGCGCATCAGCTGTGGAGTGGCGCCAGACCGTGGTGCGCGGCGACCGGTTCGTGTTCCAGGCCGACTTCTCCGCAGGCGCGTACCGGCTCGCGGTGTCCTCGACGGTTCCGGCGGGCGTCGCCGGATGAACGCGGCCTGGGCCCGAGCCGCGACAAGGAGCCGTTCGGGGTGGCCGGGCCGCTCGGGCCCGACCGCACCGGAAGGCGGTCAGGCCAGTCCCCGCAGCATCAGGTTCCAGTACAGCGCCGGGAGCCCGTAGCGCTTGAGGTACCACATGTCGCGGCGTTCCTTGATCGTGTTGATGATCGGGAACGAGGGCTTGGGCTTCATCGTGTAGTCGAACTCGGCGAGCAACATGTGATGCCGCGAGGTGGTCAGTGGGCAGGAGGCATAGCCGTCGTACTGGGCGGTGGGCCCGCGGCCGGCCATGACCGACGCCAGGTTCGCCGCGACCACCGGGGCCTGCTTGCGGATCGCGGCGCCGGTCTTGGAATTCGGCGACGACCCGGCGTCACCGAGCGCGAACACGTTGGCGTAGCGGGCGTGCTGCATCGAGTGCTTGTCGATCTCGACGTAGCCGGCGGGATTGGCCGGGTCGGCCAAGGCGCTCTTCTTGATCCAGTCCGGTGCGCTCTGCGGCGGCACCAGGTGCATGAACGAGTAGGGCAGGTTCGTGGTCTGCTTGCTGACCAGGTCGGTGACGACGGCTTCCTTCGCCGCCGAGTGCACGTCGGTGACCTCGCTGCCGAAGTGCACGGTGATCCCGTAGCGCTTCGCCACCCCGGCGAGCACGTCGGAGAACTCCTTGACCCCGAACATGCCCGGGGTGGGCAGCACCAGGTGGATGTCGATGTTGTCGAGCACGCCCTGCTCGCGCCAGTAGTCCGCGGCGAGGTAGGCGATCTTCTGCGGGGCGCCTGCGCACTTGATGGGCCCGGCGGGCATCCCGAACACCGCGGTCCCCGACTGGGTCTCGCGGATGAACTTCCACGTTGCGGGGGCGAGCTCGTAGAGATAGTTGCTCGAGACCCCGTCGCGGCCGAGCGTCTCCCCCAGCCCTGAGATCTTCGACCAGTCCAGCTGGATGCCCGGGCACACGACGAGGTAGTCGTAGTGCACGGTCACCCCGCTGCCCAAGGTCACCTCCTGGGCGTCGGGGTCGATCTCCGCGGCGGACTCCGGGATCCAGGTGACGCCCTTGGGCATCACCGAGGCCTGCGGACGGGCGCTCTCCTCGACCGGCGCGCGGCCGCCGCCCACCAGGGTCCACAGCGGTTGGTAGTAGTGGGTCAGCGCGGGATCGATGACCGCGAGATCGATCTCCCCGCTGCGGCGCAGCCGGGCGGCGACACTGATCCCCGCGGACCCCCCACCCACGATGACAGTCCTGAACTTCCGTGCACTAGCCATGCCGCGTCCTCGCTCACATGTAGGGACATGCCAATGTACCCGCCCTCGATTGCCTGCTTCAAGATGCATCCGGCCGCGCTCA
>JAABUZ0100002726.1_pt1 | contig 28363 bp, 23 predicted proteins | sample 5562091 | NCBI WGS metagenome assembly JAABUZ01 (sample SAMN12813069, study PRJNA571459) | rock metagenome | isolation source: Antarctica rocks | place: Antarctica: Victoria Land, Linnaeus Terrace sud | collected 2015-12-21 | reverse complement strand
ACGCGTGTGCTTCTCCGCGAAAGGCCCGCAACTATAGAGGCCGTGACGACGAGCGTTGTATTCTCGGCCGTAACCATCGCCGTAGCCGTTGAACCCCACTGTCCGATAGCCCCGGCCTTCGCCGTAGCCACCATCGACGAAGCGCCGGTTGCCGCCATACGCCGCACCGCCGTAGCCCTGGCCTCCGTAACCATAGCCGCCCTGGCCGAGGCCGCCGTCATCTACCCCGGTTCCATAACCGTAGCCGCCATAGCCGCCATACCCCCCGTAGCCGCCGGCGAGCCCGTAGCCGAGCCCGAAGCCGACCGCGATCGGGAAGCCGTATCCATAGCCGAAGCGGCGATACCCAAAACCGAAGCGGCGGTATCCAAAACCTCCATAGCCGCCCCGGAACCCATAACCGCGGCCGAAGCCGCCTCCATAGCCGCCCCGGAAGCCATAACCACCGAACCCACCCCGACCGAAGCCGCCCCGACCGAAGCCCCCTCCGAAACCGCCACGGCCGAAACCGCCACGGCCGAAACCGCCGCCGCGAAAGATCGGGCCACCGCCGCCGAAGCCACGCGCCTGCACGGGTTCGATGGACGTCGCGAGCATCGCGCCGAGCGACACCGCGGCCAAACCTGCCACGGCCACCTTTCGCACGTTGCCCCGGTAAGAACCGAAAGAGCTTGTCAACATGATGTGTCGTCCTGATACAATCGTTCAAGACTCGAATGCATCCGGCTGCGCATCGGTTCCCTACCGGTTCACCTCGGCGCTAATAACGTCGACGGGATCATAGGGGCGTATCGTCGGTTGACCTCAGGTCGATTGCTGAGGCCGTCACTGCCGAGATCAGTCGATACTGTATTGATGATGTCGGTTTTTAGGCATTTCCGTCTAAGCTTGATTAGGCGGCGATGTTACACGGTCAGCCAGGGCGAGCCACTCGTCTTCCGTGAGGATGGTCAAGCCGAGCTCCCTCGCCTTCTTCTCCTTGGATCCGGCGCCTGGGCCCACCACGACGAGGTCGGTGTTCTTGGAGACGGAACCCGCGACCTTGGCGCCCAGCGACTCGGCCCGGGCCTTGGCCTCGTCGCGTGTCATCCTCTCGAGCGAGCCCGTGAACACGATCGTCTTGCCGCCGATGGGGCTCGACGACGCCACGGCCACCATGCGCTCCACGGTGCATTGCGCGAGCAGGCGGTCGAGTTCCGCCTCGTTGTGCGGTTCGGCGAAGAAGTCGGCGAGCGCCTCGGCCACGACGTCGCCGAGCCCGTCGACGGCGCACAGATCCGCGCGCGCCTCGGAGTCGGGTTCCGCGGCGGCGCGCGCCGCCGCGTGCAGCGCCTCGACCGTGCCGAAATGCCGGGCCAGCCGCCGCGCGTTGGTCTCGCCGACGTGGCGGATGCCGAGCGCGAACAGGAAGCGGTTCAGCGGCACCGTCCTGCGTTGCGCGATCGCGGCGAAGAGGTTGCGCACCGAGGTGTCGCCGAAGCGCTCGCGGCCTGCGAGCGGAGTTGGGCTCGCGCGATCACGTTCCTCGAGCGTGAAGATGTCGGCCGGCGTCCGGATCAGCCCTTCGGCGTAGAACAGCGCGATCTGCTTGTCGCCGAGGCCCTCGATGTCGAAGGCGTTGCGCGACGCGAAATGCCGGAGCCGTTCCACCGCCTGGGCCGGGCACACGAGCCCGCCCGTGCAGCGCCGCACCACGTCGGCCGTGCCGGTCTTCTCGTCGACCTCGCGCACCGCGGCCGAGCCGCAGGCCGGGCAGGTCTCCGGGAAGCGGTAGGGTTCGGCGCCGGGGGGACGCAGGTCGGGCAGCACTTCGACGATCTGCGGGATGACGTCGCCGGCCCTCTGCAGCCGCACCGTGTCGCCGGCCCGCAGGTCCTTGCGGCGGATCTCGTCCTCGTTGTGGAGCGTCGCGCTGACCACCACGACGCCGCCCACCGTGACGGGTGCCAGCCTGGCGACGGGCGTCAGCGCGCCGGTGCGGCCCACCTGGATGTCGATGCCGAGCAGCGTGGTGGTGGCCTGTTCGGCCGGAAACTTATGGGCCGTGGCCCAGCGCGGGATCCGCGACGCGAAGCCGAGGCGGCTCTGCAGCTGGAGGTCGTCGACCTTGTAGACCACGCCGTCGATGTCATAGGGCAGGGTGGCGCGCAGGCCCTCGATCCGGTGGTATTGGGCCAGCAGGGCCTCGGCCGTGTCGCACAGCACCGTCAGCGGATTGGTGGGCAGGCCGAAGCGCGCCAGGGCCTCGATCATGCCGCTCTGGGTCGGGGCCGGCAGGGCGCTCGCCTCACCCCAGGCGTAGGCGAAGAACTGCACCGGGCGCTCCGCCGTGACGGCCGGATCGAGTTGCCGCAACGACCCTGCGGCCGCGTTGCGCGGGTTGGCGAACAGCGTGCGGCCGGCCTCGTGCTGGCGCTCGTTCAACGCCGCGAAGTCCACCTTGCGCATGTAGACCTCGCCACGGACCTCCAGAACCGCGGGCACGTCGGTCCCCCGTAGATCCTGTGGGATCGCCGGGATCATGCGGACGTTGGCCGTGACGTCCTCGCCCTCGTAGCCGTCCCCCCGGGTCGCGGCCTGAACGAGATGCCCGGCCTCGTAGCGCAGCGAGCAGGACAGGCCGTCGATCTTGGGTTCGGCGTTGATGCGGACCGGCATGTCGGCCGCGAGCCCCAGGAAGCGGCGCACCCGTGCCAGGAACTCGGCCACCTCCGCGTCGGCGAAGACGTTGCCAAGGGACAGCATGGGCACCCGGTGCGGCACCTTTGCGAACTTCTCCGACGGCTTGGCTCCGACGCTCGTGCCGGGTCCGCCCGGGCTGGCGAGCGCCGGAAAGGCCGATTCGATCGCGACGAGGCGGCGACGCAGAGTGTCGTAATCGGCGTCGGAGATCGTGGGGGCGTCGTCGCGGTGATAGGCGATGTCATGGGCCGCCACCTCGGTCGCAAGCCGCGCATGTTCGGAGCGGGCCTTGCGCAGGGTCGCGGGGATGTCGGCCGGGGGCGGGGGGGTGATGTCGGTCATGGGAGTCGCTGGCGGGGAAGGACGCGATGACATTGGCATGGGGATGGCGACGGCCGGTTAACGCCCACGGTCGTGGTCGGCTGTGCCCTGCTTCCCGACCAGGCGAGTGCGCGCCCGTTTGTCGACTGCCGTCCACAAGAGCGCCATCGTCCTTGCCCGGAAGGGAGCTCGGGCGAAAGGCGACACCGCGGCCGCCGCAAACCGCCAGACCGGAGGCTTCCCAGCCGTCGCGGCCGGCCCCATATTGCCGGAATGCCCAAAGCCCGCTCCGCCGCCGATCCCGCCGCCCCGACCGCGACCGCCAAGAAGCCCGGACGTGCGCCGAACTCCAAGGCGTCGCGCCCCGACGTGATCCCGCTCGACCAGCATCTCGCGGCTCTGCTTAACCCGGCGCTCAACGAGGGCCGCCAGCCCGCGGCCGTGCCGGACCGCGGGGGGCGGGGGCCGAACGGCTTCGCCGAAGCCCCGCAGGCGCGCTTCGAGCCGGCGCCGGCGCCGGCGGGCGAAAAGGCCGAACATCCGCGCGGCCTCAGCGGCGCCTCGGCCACGGCCGAGGTACTGCAGCAGCTGCTGCAATCGGGCGACCCACGGCTGCAGGACCGCCCTTGGACGCCGCACCGCCCGGCCCGCCCCGACAAGTCGGAGGGCGGCATCACCTTCAAGATCAGTTCCGAATACGAGCCCAAGGGCGACCAGCCCGCGGCCATCGCCGAACTCGTCGACGGGGTGCGCCGGCAGGAGCGCGACCAGGTGCTGCTCGGCGTCACCGGCTCGGGCAAGACCTTCACCATGGCCCAGGTGATCGCCGCCACCAACCGCCCGGCCCTCGTCCTGGCCCCCAACAAGACGCTGGCGGCGCAGCTCTACGGCGAGTTCAAGAGCTTCTTCCCCGACAATGCCGTCGAATATTTCGTATCCTACTACGATTATTACCAGCCCGAGGCCTATGTGCCGCGGTCCGACACCTATATCGAGAAGGAATCGACCATCAACGAGCAGATCGACCGGATGCGCCATGCCGCAACCCGGTCGTTGCTGGAGCGCGACGATTGCATCATCGTGGCCTCCGTGTCCTGCATCTACGGCATCGGCTCGGTCGAGACCTATACGGCCATGACGTTCGGCGTGTCGGTCGGCGACCGCATCGACCAGCGCCAGCTCATCGCCGACCTCGTGGCGCTGCAATACAAGCGCACGCCGGATTTCAGCCGCGGCAATTTTCGGGTGCGGGGCGACACGGTGGAACTGTTCCCGGCCCATTACGAGGACCGCGGCTGGCGCTTCGGTTTCTTCGGCGACGAGATCGAATCGATCCAGGAGTTCGATCCGCTGACCGGCAAGAAGACCAACGACCTCAAGTTCGCCAAGGTCTACGCCAATTCGCATTACGTCACGCCGCGGCCGACGCTGATCCAGAGCATCAAGGCCATCAAGACGGAACTGAAGGACCGGCTGGAGCAGCTCTATGCGCAAGGGCGGCTGCTCGAGGCCCAGCGGCTGGAGCAGCGCACCAACTTCGACCTCGAGATGCTGGAGGCCACGGGCGTGTGCCAGGGCATCGAGAACTATTCGCGCTACCTCACGGGCCGCCAGCCCGGGGAGCCGCCGCCGACGCTATTCGAATACCTGCCCGACAACGCCCTGGTCTTCACCGACGAGAGCCACGTCACGATCCCGCAGATCGGCGGCATGTACAAGGGCGACTTCCGCCGCAAGGCGACGCTGGCCGAATACGGCTTCCGGCTGCCCTCCTGCCTCGACAACCGCCCGCTGCGTTTCGAGGAATGGGACGCCATGCGGCCCCAGACCGTGCATGTCTCGGCGACGCCGGGGCCGTGGGAGATCGAGCGCGCCCAGGGCGTCTTCGTCGAGCAGGTGATCCGCCCGACCGGGCTCATCGACCCGCCCGTCGAGGTGCGCCCGGCCCGCACCCAGGTCGACGACGTGTTGGGCGAGATCCGCGACACCGCCAAGCTCGGCTTTCGGTCGCTCGTCACCGTGCTGACTAAGCGCATGGCCGAGGACCTGACCGAGTACCTGCACGACCACGGCGTGAAGGTCCGCTACATGCATTCCGACATCGACACGATCGAGCGCATCGAGATCATCAGGGATCTCCGCCTGGGAACGTTCGACGTGCTGGTGGGCATCAACCTTTTACGCGAAGGTCTGGATATTCCCGAATGCGCCCTGGTGGCGATCCTCGACGCCGACAAGGAGGGGTTCCTGCGCTCCGAGACCTCGCTGGTGCAGACGATCGGCCGCGCGGCCCGCAACGTCGAGGGCAAGGTGGTGCTCTACGCCGACCAGGTGACGGGCTCGATGGACCGCGCCATGGCCGAGACCCAGCGCCGCCGCGAGAAACAGGAGGCCTACAACATTGCGCACGGCATCACGCCGGCCTCGATCAAGCGCGGCATCCAGGACATCCTGAATTCCGTCTACGAGGCCGACCACGTCACCGTGGACCCCGGCCTCGCGGCACCGGGCAGCCTGATCGGCCACAACTTCAAGGCCACGATTGCCGACATCGAGAAGCGCATGCGGGCCGCCGCCGCCAACCTCGAATTCGAGGAGGCGGCGCGGCTGCGCGACGAGCTGAAACGGCTGGAAGCCACCGAGCTCCTGGTCGGCGCCGACCCCATGGCGCGGCAGGCCGAGGTCGAGCGCGAGGCCGGGCGCTACGCCGGGGAACGCACCTACGGCAGCGCCGCCAACCTGCCGCCCCGCGTCAGCGGCGGCTCCGCCGGGGCAGGGCGCTCGACGGCGGGCCGCGCCCCCGGGACGGCGGGAGTGGCGCGCTCGGCCGCGGCCGGCGGGCCGCGCAAACCCTCCGATGCCGACATGGGGCCGCACAACTTTGGCGGCGGTGAGGGGCAGCCGTCCGGGCGAGGCGCCGGGATGCGACCGCCCGCCGGGCGGGCGCGCAAGCCGAACCTCGACGAGATGGGTCCGGGCCGCGAAGAGGCGCCCGCCGGCGTGGACGGCTTCGTCCGGCCCGAGAAGCCGGACCCTGCGGTGAGCAACTGGCGGAAGGGCGGACGGGGCCGCAAGTAGCGTCTCCTCTCCCGCGGAGCGGGGGAGGGGGACCACGCGAAGCGTGGTGGAGGGGGTAGGGAGGCCCAAGGCCGACCGAGTGCCGAGGCGAATCCTCCCTGAGCCTCGCGATCGAACTCTGGGTGTTGCAGGAACTACTGGCGACGTGGGAGTGCTTGCATTACGTTACATGTAACCCATGGAGCATCGGGCCATGACCTCTCCGATCCGGCACACGCCCTCCCGGCTGAAAGTTCAACAGCACCGCGACCGCCTGCGCGCGCAGGGGCTGCGTCCGATCCAGATCTGGGTGCCGGACGTTCGGGCGCCGTCCTTCGTTGCGGAAGCGCATCGGCAATCGCTCGCCGTGGCGGCGAGCGCCCGAAGCGGAGACGACCAAGCCTTCATCGACGCGGTTTCGGACCGGGACGATGGATGAGGCGCGGCGATATCTGGACAGTTGCGGGTGGCAAGGACTATGCGGGCAAGCCTCGACCTGTGGTCATCCTGCAGGACGATCGCTTCGACGCCACGAACTCGATCACCATCTGCGCCCTCACCACCGATGAGACGGACGCACCTCTGTTCCGCCTACGCGTGGAACCGAATGCGGACAACGGGTGCGCACTGCCTGTCGCCTGATGCTGGACAAGATCACCACTGTTCCAAAATCAAAGGTGGGAGCCCACATCGGACGTTTGGGTGACGCGGACGTCCTGCGATGCGGGCGCAGGGCGTGAGCCGGCAGGCCACTACCGGCGCAGACTGGTGCTTAGGTGAGCCGAAGTAGGCGGGTGAGCGTTAGAGATAAGGAATTTTTTGATTCTGCCGTCTGTTGCAAGGACGTCTCTCGCATTTATGATAACGTCGCATGGCAAGCCCTTTGTGTAAAGATTCTGACTGTTCGAGAGCGCGATGTATGTGCCCTGCTCTGGTTCTTTGTCCACTGTAAATGGAACGATTCTGCCCAAACCAGGCATGTATATCCTACCGTTTCCTGTATTAGAGTTAAGTGCACTCACCCTGCCGATACGTCCAGATTGGTCTTCTGAAACGATACTGGTCTGAATGTAATTTTTTTACCATGATTTATATTTATGATTGTATCGCGACCGCTATTTATATTCAATATACTTGCTCCTTCGCCGATCACAGCGTGTCCTCGAATCATTGAAGGCTCAATAGCATCCACCAATGCTTCAAGTTCACCGGATGGCAGTCGCTGAAGGATAGGGTCGTTTTCGACACTGTGATCGTCTCGCAGCCCGCAAACACTCATAAAAGTATGTTGGAATATGCTATTTTATTATCGTTGTCGCGCTGGAAACAGCGTATTGGCCGAAAACAGATGTAATAAAAAGGTTGTTTGGATCCGTAATGACGCCTACAATGTTCGTGATAAAGCTCCCTTGAGTTGCGGGAGTGATAAAGAATCTTAATTTTTGACTTAATGATCCGCGTTTACTTATTTTATGAGTAGCCAGATAGTTTCCAACAAGCGATACAGACCAAGTAATGCCTTCGATGGATTTTGCACCCAGGTGCGCTGGAAGCCTGTTTTCGCGGGTATCCAACCCCTCATATTGGAGGCGAATTTTAATCGGATCCATAGATTATCCATGACAATTGTTGGCAAGCTACACCATTTAACATCTGCTCTGTAGCGCCAGAAACAACTCTGCCCAGCATTAGGTGACGAGGTCGCCGCTTTCGTCTCAATCACCTCCACCTGCCCGCTCACACATCACTTGGGCCGTAAACGCCTTCCCGGCCGCTGCGATTTGCGTTCCAGGGAGCGGCGCGGCATCGGCGCTCGTCCTCGGTTCGATCCCGTTCACGCGAAGGAAAGAGGCCGCGATGTCGCCCTTGATGCCGAAATTGACGCTTTGCGGAACCGTGTGGGTCACCTCCAGCGCGGCGATGTCGTTCATGCGGGCCACCGTCACGCCGAGGAGGTTGCCGGACCCGTCGAGCACCGGCCCGCCGGAATTGCCGGGCTGGACGGCCGCGGTCATTTGGAAACGGGTCGTGTCGTTGTCCATGCCGGCGACCGAACTCACCATGCCGTTGGTGAAGTTCACGCCGTTGTCCAGCGCGCCCGCATAGGGAAAGCCGAGAACATAGACCGCTTCGCCGAGCTGCATTGGCGCGGTCCGGAAGGCGGCGGTCCTGACCGCCCCGGCCGGCTTGGAGTCGAGCCGCACCAGGGCGAGATCGTTCTTCGCATCCTTGGCGACGAGGTGGGCCGAACCGCGGCCGGTGATCGTCGCCGACGCGCAACCTTTGACCACGTGGTTGTTGGTGATGAGGTCGCCGTCGGTCGATACGAAAAAGGCCGAACCGGTCACGGTCACGGTCGCCGGCGCCGTAGCCCTCGGCGCCTCGAGGCTCGCCTGCTGGGGTGGGGCGACCGGGGCCGCAGCGCGAAGCTGCGGTTCGGTCGCCGCGACATCGGGTAGGGAGCGTGAGGGCAGCAGCCCGTTGGCCATGACGACCGCAACACGAACGCCGTTCGGCAGCAGGTTCGTGTTCCATGTCGCGGTGAAACCGACCGTGCCGCCCGGGATCCCGATATAGCGGGAGTACGTGCCGTAATTCTCGCCGCCGCCGGCGATCGCGAAGAAGGTGTCTCGCATGACCTTCATATCGATGCGGCGGTTGGGCAGGGCTGCCGTCAGCCGATCGAAGACGTTGGCCATGCTGGCTTCGCTCTCCGGGAAGAACGCGAAGTCGATGCTCATCGAACGCTTGGCATTCTCGAACGCCAGCCCGTGCCGCGTCGGCGTGCTGCTCAGTCCGAACGTGCTCGGCACGAACAGCGAGGCTTGCACGAACGGGTGATCGACGAAGTGCATGCCCCAACTTCGCAGGATGACCCCGCCCTTGGTGTTCAACAACGCCATGGTCGGCGGGTCGGCGATGCCTGTCGGTCCGTGGCCTTGGCTCTGCTGGAAACTGGCGATGGCCTCGTAGAGGCGGGTGCCGAATGTGTCGAAGACCATGGCGTTGTAATGGCCAGTCGCCATCAGCATCAGGTACAGCCCGAGCCGGTCGCCGTTCGACATCCGATAGAACGCCGTTCGAGCAGGGTCCATGTTGGGCCGCTGCGCCGACCGGGCGTGAGCCAGGGGCGAGTAGCCGGCCTGGAGACCGATCGACCCACCCGTCATCAGAAACAGGGCCAAAGCCGTGTGCCGCACGAGACCCTCGACACGTCCACCGCGTTTCAACGATGTTACAACCTCGCTTCGCCGAGTCGCAACCGGTGTTATTCAACGCGTGCCCGGCGGCTCGCACGGGTGGTCCTCCTCACCGAGGTCGGTGAACATAAGGGCTGTGCGCTCGCCCTTCCTCCCGCGTGCGGGGGCAGGTTTCGGCACGAAGCGACGACGCACGGGGAGAGCCTAGAACGCCGCGTCGTCCCTCATCCGACCCGGCACCGCTTCACCCACACCCGCGCCGGCCGGCCCCGACCTCCCGCCTCGGAACCCTGCAGCCACCCCGGCGCTTCTGACCCGTGTGTGACGGTTGCATGACAGGACGCCGATGGCGGGTACGGGTACCAAGGCGAAGGTCAAGACCGGCCTGGGCGAGGCCAGGATCCTGGTGCTCGGGTCGCAGGTGCTGATGGGCTTCGCCTATCGGGCCAGCTTCGAGCCGGCGTTCGAGGAGTTGCCGCAGACGTCTCGCGTGCTGGTCGCGGTCGCCATGCTGATGCTGGTGGCCGCCATGGCCTGCCTGATCGCGCCGACCCCCTACCACCGCATCGTGGCCGGGGGGCAGGCAACGGCCGGCATGCACCTTTACATCAAGCGCATGGCCTCGGTCGCGCTGGCGCCCTTCGGGCTGGCGCTGGGGGCCGACGTCGTCGTGGCGATGGCACAGGAATTCGGGGCCGCAGCGGCCGCAGCGTCGGGCATCGCGGCGGCCGCGATGGCGCTGCTGTGCTGGTACGGGCCGGCCGCGATCATGAAGCATGGCGACGGCCAGGAGGGTGAACACGTGGAGATCAAGGACCGCATCGACCAGCTGATGACCGAGGACCGCATCGTGCTGCCGGGCGTGCAGGCGCTGCTCGGCTTCCAGTTCGCATCCTACCTCACGAAGAGCTTCGCGGCGCTGCCGCAGGCCACGCAGGTCGTGAATACGGCCGCCTTGGGCTGCCTGGTGGTGGCGATGGTGTTGCTGATGATGCCGGCGCCCTACCATCGCCTCGCGGCGGACGGTGACGCCACCCCGCGGGTCGAGCGCGTGGCCGAACGGCTGATCCTCGGCGCCCTGCCATTCGTGGCGCTCGGCGTGGCGGGCGACGTCTACGTGGTCTGTTCGGTCGTCCTGGGCGGCACGGCCGCGGCCGCGGCGGCGGTTCTCTGCGCGGCCGGCATGATGGCGCTGTGGTTCGGCGTGCCGCTCTACGCCCGGCGCACGGCCGGGGAGACCGCGGTTACCCCGGAGGCGGCGAGCCGCGAGCGGCAGGTTGCCACCGAACAGGCTTGACGCGACGTCCTCAACCTATCAGCGCCGGGGGAAGGCTCAGGACCAGAATGGGTCGGCGTGCCTCAGCTTGCGCCACCGGCGCCGCAGATCCCGCTCGCCCGTCCGGCGCCGGGCGCGGATCCGGCGCAGCAGATCCGACGCGGCGGTGGAGAATTCCGCGCTGCCCTGCGCGGCCAGGGTGTCGAGGAGGGCCGCCGTGACGGCGGCGTCGTTGATGCGGCCGAGATCACCCAGCACTTTCCTGACGCGGCCCAGGTAGCACGACACGTCCTTCGGCTTGAACAGCGACGACACGGCCTCGCCCGCGTAGCGGAGCTTCTTCAGCGCCTTGCGGAGCTCGTGGAGCTGCTCCGTTTCGAGCGTTCCGAGATGGCGGCCGCGGCGCATGGCCTTGCGTTCGAGCCGATCGAGAAGCTTCGGCAGCAGGTCGCGCAGGGGTGCTTCCGCGTCGTCGACATGGCCCGGTTCGGCCCCGCCCCGCAGCCACCCCCGGCCGGCGGTCCAGAGCGAGAGCCCCAGCAGCAATTCGGTCGGCAGCGGACCTTCCACCGCGGCCGCGATCTCGGCATGGGCGTCGCTGCCGCGCCCGGCCGCGGCATGCCGCAAGGGCGCGAGAGCGTCGGCACCGAGAACGGCCTCGGCGTCGGCCAGCGTTTCCGTCAGGAACACGTCCCAGTCCCGTCCACGGCCCAGCACCCGGCCGAGGTCTCGCAACTGCCCATCGAACACGGCCGCGGCTTCGGGATCGAGGTGGGGACCCAGCAGCGCCAGCAGCGTCCGCAGCCTGCGGATGGCGGCGCGGAGGCGGTGGACGCCCTCGACATCGCCCCGAGCCGCAACCGACAGGTCGACGGCCAGATCCCGGCAAGCGGCCCCGAACAGGAGCGGGACGGCGTCGCCCAGCGTCGCGCCGTCGGTCAACACGGGTTCTGGAGCGGCAGCCCGCGGTGGGGACGGCGCGTCGCTCAGCAGGGCGTAGCCGCGATCGGACTTGGAATCGGGAACGTAGCGGAGTCCGGCGCAGCGCGCGAGGTCGGCCGCCAGGCGGAACATCGGGCCGACCGGACCTCCCTTCAGCTCCAGTTCCAACTCACGGATGGGTTGGCGGCGGTCGCCGGCCCGCGCCTCGCCCTCGTCGAGGACGGCCTCGACGGTCGTATGGCGGTCGAGCGTGAGGTGGCGCGTCGTGCGGGTGATGTCGGTCGTGAAGACGGGCGCAAGACGGTCGAGGTCGGCCGCGACATGGCGCAGCGCCTCGCCGTGGCGCGCCAGCGCGTGGCGGTCGATCGTGTCGGAGCCGACGGCCCATTCCGTCTCGCCGCGCGACGCGAAGCCCGCCGCGGCATCGCACCATTTCAGCGTCTGCACGTGGCCGTCGGCGGCGGCGCGGACCCGCAAGACCACGCCCCGCTTCCGGAGCGCGAAGTCCGGCGTGTCGTAATAGGTGGAAACGTTGCGGGCCTGCGTCGCCTCGCAGGCGGCCAACAGGGGGTGGGCTTCGACGATGGGCCGGGATGACGCGGGCAACGACAGCTTGATCTCGGTTTCCATGGCTCGACGTCTCATCTTCCACGATCCCGGCCCAGGCCCAGGCTCCCGTGGGACACATGCTTCGGGGCTCGTCACTTCCGCGGCGGCGCAGCGCCGTGCGGCAGGGGTTTCCGGAGATCCTAACGTCCCGCCCCAGCAGAGGCCAAGCCTCGGCCTCGGCAAGCCGCTTGAGCCGACCGCCGGGAGGCCTTATCCAGCGAAGCGATGTCCAGTCCCGCTCCAGCGGCCGGCGGACCACGACGAAAGAACGCCACCATGTCGGGTAACCCTTTCTTCGAGACCTGGGACACTCCCTTCGCGGTGCCGCCGTTCGGCGCCATCGTGCCGGAGCATTTCGGGCCGGCCTTCGAGCGCGCCATCGCCGAGCACGACGCCGAAATCGCCCGCATCGCGGACGACCTGGGCGAGCCCGTTTTCGACAACGTCCTGGGAGCGTTGGAACGCGCGGGCCGGAGCCTGCGCCGCGTCGGTGGCGTGTTCTGGAACCTCGCCGGTGCCAACACCAGCGACAGCCTGCAGGAGATCGAGCGCAACATATCCCCCGTGCTGGCTCGGCACTGGCAGCGGATCGCGCTCGACCCCCAGCTCTTCGCCCGCATCGACGCCCTGTTCGCGCGACGCGACACCCTGGCGCTGACCGACGAGCAGCGCCGCGTGCTCGACCTCACCCACCGTGGTTTCGTGCGGGGCGGTGCGCGTCTCGGCGACGCCGACCGGGCGCGGCTCGCCGCGATCGCGGAGCGGCTGGCGCAGCTCGGCACGAGCTTCGGGCAGAACGTGCTGCACGACGAAAAGGAGTTCCTTCTGGTGCTCGAGGGCGAGGACGACCTCGCCGGCCTGCCGCCGGCCTTGCGGGACGCCGCGGCCCAGGCCGCATCCGAGCGCGGCCTGCCGGGCCGCCACGCCATCACGCTCGGCCGCTCGCTGATCGAGCCCTTCCTGCGCTTTTCGTCGCGCCGCGACCTGCGGGAAAAGGCCTTCGGGGCCTTCTCGACCCGCGGTGAGCACGAGGGCGCGCACGACAACCGGCCGCTCGTGGCCGAGATGGTGCGGCTCAGGGCCGAGCGCGCCGGCCTGCTCGGCTTCCCGAGCTACGCCCATTACAAGCTCGACGACACCATGGCCGGGACGCCGGAGGCCGTGCGCGACCTGCTCGACCGGGTCTGGACGAGTGCGCGCGCCAAGGCCGCCGAGGAGCAGGAGGCCCTGGCCGAGGTCGTGCGCCAGGAGGGACACGATTTCGCGCTCGCGCCCTACGACTGGCGCCACTATGCCGAGAAGGTGCGGCGCCGCGATTACGACCTCGACGAGACCGAGATCAAGGGCTACCTCGTGCTCGACGACATCGCGGACGCGGCTTTCGACACCGCGGCCAAGCTCTTCGGCCTCACGTTCACGCTGCGCGCCGACGTCCCGGTCTACCATCACGACGTGAAAGCCTACGAGGTCAAGGACCGCGACGGGCGCCACATGGCGTTGTTCCTGGCCGATTACTTCGCGCGCCCTTCCAAGCGCTCCGGCGCCTGGAACAGCGGCTTCCGGGGCCAGCACAAGCTCGACGGCGACCAGCGGCCCATCGTGGTCAACGTCATGAACTTCGCCAAGGGCGGCGAGGGGGAGCCGACGCTGCTCAGCCTCGACGACGCCCGCACCCTGTTCCACGAATTCGGCCACGCGCTGCATGCGATGCTGACGGACGTGACCTACCCGTCGATCGCCGGCACGGGGGTGTCGCGCGACTTCGTCGAGTTCCCGTCGCAGCTCTACGAGCATTGGTTCATGCGCCCCGAAGTGCTGAAGCGCTTCGCGCTGCATCACGAGACGCGCGAGCCCATGCCGGACGCGTTGCTGGAGCGCATGGCGGCGGCGCGCAATTTCGCGCAAGGGTTCTCGTCGGTCGAATATTGCGCCTCCGCCCTGGTCGATATGGCGTTCCACTCGTTGACCGCCGAGGCAGCTGCGAGCGGCGTCGACCCGTCCAGCGTGGAGCGCTCCACGCTGGACGCGATCGGCATGCCCGAGGCCATCACGATGCGCCATCGGACGCCGCATTTCGCGCATGTCTTCGCCGGCGACGGCTATTCGGCCGGATATTATTCCTACCTCTGGTCCGAGATGCTGGACGCCGATGGCTTCAAGGCCTTCGAGGAGGCGGGCGTTTTCGATCCCGACACGGCGGAACGCCTTCGCGTCAACGTGCTGGCGGCCGGCAATCTCCGCCCGCCCGAGGAGGCCTATATGGCGTTCCGCGGCCGGATGCCCAGCGTGGAAACGCTGTTGGCCCAGCGCGGGCTCGACTGACCGGCTGCCGCGATGGCCTGGTCACCCCAGCAGGATGCGGCCTTGAAGGCCGTCGCGGCCTGGCTCCGCCGCGGCGAACCCCAGGTGTTCCGGCTGTTCGGCTATGCCGGGACCGGCAAGACCACGCTGGCCAAGCAGATCGCCGACGATGCGGAGGGCGAAGTGGCGTTCGGGGCCTTCACGGGCAAGGCCGCCCTGGTGCTCAAGTCGAAGGGCTGCCGCGGCGCCTCGACCATCCATTCGATGATCTACCGCACCCAGGGCGAGGAGGAGGACGCGACGCCCTCCTTCGTGCTCAACAGGAAGGCTGCCGCCAACGACGCCGACCTCATCATCATCGACGAATGCTCGATGGTGGACGAGGAGCTGGGCCGCGACCTCCTCAGCTTCGGCAAGCCCGTGCTGGTGCTGGGCGACTCGGCCCAGCTGCCGCCCGTGAAGGGTGGCGGCTTCTTCACCGATGCCGAGCCCGACGTCATGCTGACCGAGGTGCATCGGCAGGCGGCCGACAACCCCATCATCCGCCTGTCCATGACGGTGCGCGAAGGCGGGCGACTGCCGCTGGGCACCTACGGCAGCAGCCGCGTGATCCGCCGGAGCGAGATCGACAGCACCGCCGTGATGCAGTCCGACCAGGTGCTGGTCGGCATCAACAAGACGCGGCGCGCCTATAACGGCCGCATGCGGACCTTGCTGGGGCACAGCGGCGAGCGGCCCGAAGTGGGCGAGAAACTCGTTTGCCTGCGCAACGACAAGAAGAAGGGCCTCCTGAACGGCGGGACCTGGATCGTCGACGCGGTGCATGCGAACCGCGGCGCCAAGATCGCCCTCAGCGTCAAACCGGAGGAGGACGCCAAGCGCAAGTCCGTGCGGGTCGGCATCCTGCCCGCATTCTTCGAGGGGCGCGAGGAGGAACTGCCCTTTGCGGCCCGACGTGATTCCGACCAGTTCGACTTCGGCTATGCGCTCACGGTGCACAAGGCGCAGGGCTCGCAATGGGACGATGTCGTGCTGTTCGACGAGAGTTTCGCGTTCCGCGAACACGGGGCCCGTTGGCTTTACACGGGCCTGACCCGGGCCGCCAAGACGATAACGGTCGTGGTCTGATGGCCCCTCGTCAGCCCATGGTCTCATCGGGACGCGACCGAAAAGCCACAGGCCGCCGCTGTTTGATGCGGGAACGCCGACCGGTCAATGCCGGGCCCAGCTATGCCTTGACCATTGATGAATTGCGGTGAAAGAATGGAATCGCCGTTCGAGAAGGGCTTCGGCTTCCAATGGCGCGTGTCTGTCGGCCCCCGCGGCAACTGGTTCGAGAGAGCAAGCGAGCGCGACGGATCGACACTCTCGATCCGGGATCTATCAAAGACGGCAAGAATCGGGCAACCCGGCGCGAAGGGTGCAACCAAAAGCTTGGCTGCACGTTTCGACGAGAAGCGAGCGTGAGATTGACGGCTTGACGTTTCGGGCGAGGGCAGGCGAACGAAACGGCGCACGAAGCTACTGAGAACAAGCATCCACAGTCAGGAGATATCACACATGAAGACTTTGATCAGCAAGGCTGCGCTGGCCCCAGTAGCGGTTTCCTTTGCGCTTGCGCTCTCCATGGCAGCGAGCGGTCCGGCTTCCGCACAGGCGCAACTCACCAACGGTCCAGATGGCGGCCAGCCCAACACGCTCGCCCAGAAGCCGCATTCGGCGCGCGGCACCCGTCCTCTGACGGTCCGTCGTAGCCGCGCGGCCGTTCCGGTCGAAGCCGCTGCGGCTCCGGTTGCGGCCCCTGTCGTGAACCCGGTCGGCGGCGTTTTCGGTGCTGCCAACGCGGTCGTTGGCCTTCCGTTCAACATCCTCGGTGGCATCTTTCCGGCACCGGGACCGCGCAAGGGTGGCGTGACTGCGGTCCGTTACGTGGGCGCCGGCGCCAAGGCTGCCGAGATCGACGAGGGTTGGGTGCAGGCTGTTCCGGTGGATCACTCGGGCCCGATCTACGTCGTCGCCAATGGCGATCCGACCATCTCGCCTCTGGTACTGATCGGCGAGCCCATCCGGGCCATCGGTACGGTCGCCCAGACCCCGCTGCGGATCCTCGGCGGCGCTCCCGGTCTCTGATCCGAAGATCCAAGACCTCATAGGTTTTATGCTCGAAATGCCGGCCTCCCTGAGGCCGGCATTTCTGCGTTGAAGGGCCACGCGTCGATCCGGCACCAAGGGTCATGGTGCAAAAGTGTTCCATGTCGCGGCTTCGTGAGCTAGAGGTCGTGCTGTCCCGGACGACGCTGGGTCCACGGTCCCCGGATCGGAATGGTCCGTCGACGCCGAGGACGGCTGACAGCGCTTCGCCAACGGAAGCGGCTTCCTGGGCTTCGCGAGGGGTGCGATGCAGTATGGTCGTGTCTTCGATGACGCGTTGACGCGTTTGCGGGACGAGCGGCGCTATCGCGTTTTCGCCGATCTGGAGCGCGACGCGTCACGCTTCCCCCATGCGATCTGGCACCACGGCGGGACGCGGAGCGAAGTCGTGGTCTGGTGCTCGAACGACTATCTCGGCATGGGGCAGCATCCTGCCGTGATTGCCGCGATGCGGGATGCTGCGGAGCGCTACGGCGCCGGAGCGGGCGGGACGCGTAATATCTCCGGCAACAGCTACCCCGTCGTGGAACTCGAGGCCGAACTGGCCGACCTCCATGGCAAATCCGCGGCTCTGGCCTTCACCTCCGGCTGGATTGCCAATCTGGCGTCCATTTCGACGATCGCGAGCCTGCTACCGGACGCGCTGATCCTGTCGGACGCCTGGAACCACAATTCCATGATCGAGGGCATCCGCCGGTCAGGCTGCGACAAGCAGGTGTTCCGCCACAACGATCTCGCCCATCTCGAGAGCCTGCTGCAGGCGACCGGGCCCGAACGCGCCAAGATCATCCTGTTCGAGAGCCTCTATTCGATGGACGGCGACATCGCCCCGATCGGGCGCATCACGGCGCTCGCCCGCCGCTACAATGCCATGACCTATTGCGACGAAGTCCATGCGGTGGGCCTCTATGGCCGTCGCGGCGGCGGCATCGCCGAGCGTGACGGCGTGATGTCCGAGGTCGATGTCATCGAGGGCACGCTCGCCAAGGGGTTCGGCACGCTCGGCGGCTACATCGCGGGCGATGAGGCCGTCATCGACGCGGTGCGCAGCTACGCCCCGTCCTTCATCTTCACGACCGCGCTGCCGCCCGCGGTCGCGGCGGCCGCTGCGGCGGCCGTCAGGCATCTCAAGACGTCGGCCGTCGAGCGTGCCCGCCATCAGGCGTGCGTCGCCGATACCAAAGCGTCGCTGGCGGAGGCCGGGATCCCCGTCATGGAGAACCGGTCCCATATCGTCCCGGTTTTCGTGGGCGACGCAGAACGCTGCAAGGCGGCGAGCGACATGCTGCTGGAGCAGCACCGGATCTACATCCAACCCATCAACTACCCGACGGTGGCGCGCGGCACCGAACGGCTCCGCATCACCCCGACCCCATGCCACGACAAGTCCCAGATCGCGGACCTGACCGACGCGCTCCGCGATGTATGGCGGACTCTCGACCTGCCGACCGCGTCGCGCTACGCCGCGGTCGCGGCCGAATAGCCCGGCCTCGTATCGTCGCGCGTCGATGACACGTCACGGGTTTTAGCTTGCTCGCACGAACGAGCCTCCCCCGAGGCCGTCACGCACCGGCGTCACCCGCCGCCGCGATGGCCTTGGCGGCCCGCAGGTCTTCGACGAAGCGGCCGTACTCGCGCCGCTGGGAGTCCTCGTCGGGCAATCGCAGCAGGAACGACGGATGCACGGTCACGAACACGGGGCCTGCCAGCCGCGACGACAGCACCGTGCCGCGCACCGACAGCACGGAGGCGCTCTGCCCCGTGAGCGACCGGATGGCCGAGCCCCCGAGCGCGATGGTCAGCCTGGGCTTGAGGATCTTGAGTTCCTCCTCGAGCCAGTGGTGGCAGGCGTTGATTTCGCCGATGCCGGGCTTCTTGTGGATGCGCTTCTTGCCGCGCGGCTCGAATTTGAAATGTTTCACGGCGTTGGTCACGTAGGCGCGCTTGCGGTCGATGCCGGCCTCGCCGAGCGCGCGGTCGAACATGGCGCCGGCCGGGCCGATGAAGGGCTTGCCCGACAAATCCTCGCGGTCGCCCGGCTGCTCGCCCACGAACACCAGGTCGGCGGTGGGCAGCCCCTCGCCGAACACCGTCTGCGTGGCGAACTGGTAGAGATCGCAGCGCGTGCAGGCGAGCGCCTCGCGGCGCAGCACCTCCAGGCCGTTGCCGCCGGGCGCCGGTAATGGGGGCGCATCCCGCTCCGCCCGCTTCTCCTCGGTGCGGGCCACGATCGTGGCGGCGCGTTTCGGCACGCCTGTCTGCGGTGTCGCGACCATGGTGGCCTCGCTGTTGCCGGCGGATCTGATCAACGGCGCGATCAGCGAGGCTTCCGGCAGGTTCTTCCAATATTTGACGGGCATCTCGCGCTTCATCGCGTCGACCTTCAACCGCGCCGGGTTGAAGATGTTGACGTAATAGGTGCGCCAGTCCTCTTCGGCCGCGTCCTCGGCCGGCACGTCGCCGCGCGAGCCGCCGGGCCCGAGATGCAGCGCCGTCCCGTCCCAGGAGGCGCGCGCTTCGGGCGTCACGATGGTCCAGAGCATGGCCTTGAAGCGTTCGACGAAGAAAGGCGCCGTCAGCGCCAGGATGTGGTGCTCGGGCTCGAACCAGGCGAGGTAGCTCGGCGGCGCGCCCGCGACACTCACTTCCTTGAACCGCACGAAGGCCGTCATCTTGTGACGATCGCGCCGGACCGCCTTGGCCATGTGCTCGATCCGGAAGACGTCGTCGTCGGTCGTGATGTCGAGGAGCCGCGGCTCCTCCTGCAGGCGGCACAGCACCCGATACAGGAACGCGAAGCGTTCGGGATCCTTGTGACAGGACACGAGTTCGGAGAGGTCGACGAAGCGGCGCGGCACCCGTAGCGCCCGCGACGGCGCGCCGTCCGCACCTTCCTCCTGCTCCTGCGTCGCCGCCGACACGAAGAGATCCGGCGCCGTGCCGTCGATCCGCCAGACCACCTCGGGCGGGGGAACGCCGGCTTCGGCGAGCGCGCGGGCTGCCTTGCGCCAGCCCTCGTGGTCGTCGGGAGCCCGGAGCACGACCTCGCGCATCAGAACAGGTTCAGCTGGGTGGCCGGCTGCGTCACGGCCTTGGCGAGATGCGCGCCGTCGAGCGTCGCGCCGGGCGTCCAGTCGAGCGCGGTGACGAAGGCCCGCAGGGTCTTGGCCGAGCGCGTCAGCTTGGCGAGGTCGTCGAGCCGAATCGCCGTGAGGCGGCGGATATCGAGGACGCGGTCGACGCTGCGGACCCCGAGACCGGGGATCCGCAGCAGCTCCTCGCGCGACGCCGTATTGACGTCGATGGGAAAGCGCTGCCGGTTGCGCAGCGCCCAGGCGAGCTTGGGGTCGAGCGCGAGGTCGAGCATGCCGTCCTCGGTCGCCCCCATCACCTCCTCCATGGCGAAGCCGTAGAAGCGGTAGAGCCAATCGGCCTGGTAAAGGCGATGTTCGCGCATCAGGGGCGGCTTCCTGGCCGGCAGCGACTGGCTGGACCCGGGGATGGGACTGTAGGCCGAATAGTAGACGCGCTTCAATTTGTAGCCCGAATAGAGCGAGGCGCTCGAGCGCAGGATGTCGGTGTCGCGCTCGCCGTCGGCCCCGACGATCATCTGGGTGCTCTGGCCGGCCGGCGCAAAGGCGGGGGCGCGGCGCGAGCGGCGGCGTTCGTCCTCGGCCTCCTCCAGCCGCAGCCGCAGGCCGCCCATGGCCTTGCGGATGGTGCCGGCCTGCTTCTGGGGCGCCAGCTTCGCGAGCGACTTGTCCTGCGGCAGCTCGACATTGATGGACAGGCGGTCGGCGAAACGGCCCGCCTGCTCGATGAGGGCCGGGTCGGCGTCCGGGATGGTTTTCAGGTGAATGTAGCCGCGGAAGCCATGCTGTTCGCGCAGCAACTGGGCGACCCGCACCAATTGCTCCATCGTATAGTTGGGCGATCGGATGATCCCCGAGGACAGAAACAGCCCCTCGATGTAATTGCGGCGATAGAAATCGAGTGTCAGCTGGACGACCTCCTCGGGCGTGAAGCGCGCCCGCTGCACGTCGCTCGACACCCGGTTCACGCAATAGAGGCAATCGTAGATGCAGTGGTTGGTCAGCAGCAGCTTCAGGAGCGAGATGCAGCGGCCGTCCGGCGCGTAGGAATGGCAGATCCCGTCGCCCGTGATCGATCCGATGCCGCCGGCCTTCACGGGATCCTTGCGGGGTTTGGCGCCCGACGACGCACAGGAGGCATCGTATTTGGCCGCATCGGCCAGCACGGCCAGCTTCGATCGGATGTCCAGGCGCGCCATCGTCAGGAACTCTGTTCTCGGAACGTTCTCGTAGCCCGGATGCGCCGGGGACGCGAGCCGCAATACTCGCTTTGGCAGACCCGCTCTGGCGAGTTGGGCCGCTGCGGCAGCGCTTCAAGGACGCGTGACGGTTTGCCCGAGGCTGCTCTTCGCCCGCACGAGACCAGGCTTGCGTCGTGGAACCGGCTATGGCACATCACGCCGGATCACAGGTGGCGCCGTGTCGGCGTCTCCGGGCGGTGCCGACACGGCGCGCGACCCTTTCGCTGCCGTAGCTCAGTGGTAGAGCACTCCATTGGTAATGGAGAGGTCGAGAGTTCAATCCTCTCTGGCAGCACCATCATTTCAAACACTTAGTCCCGATAGTGTTCGGCTTCGAGCATCCTGTGTCGGCAGGAAGTCAGCATGTGGGATATAGTAGATGTCGGTTCGCTTCGTAACCAGGGATCCTCAGAACCTGCTTAATGAGTTCAAGGCGGCGGTCAAACGCGGCGACCTGCCAACCTGGAGGCTCGACGCCCAGGAGGACTTTCGCCACGTCCCAGGCGGCTGGGACGCCAAAGCTTGGTGGGGTCCGACGTGCGAGGCCGGTTCACTTTTGCTCACAATCGGCTTCGGTGTTGTCTCGCAGAACAAACGCGAGACATTCGGTGTTTTGACGGGTCGAATAATCGAACCCTTCGTGTCGCACATGTGGAGGCATTTCGAAGGCGCCAAGGTCATCGAAATGCCTTCGGATGGCGATTACTCTACAGCTTAATCCCTCCGCCTCTGCTGATCCGCCATCCGTCCAGGTAGCGCCTTGTCGTAGCTCGCCAAGGGCCGACGACACGGCCGAGTGCGTGATCTGGTGAAGCTCCGAGTTCTCCACGGCCCCGTTCACCTGGACGTGGATCTGTGTGTCTCCGCCTCTAGCAGCCGCCGACCGCGCCCCCGACCCGCCGCCGACCATATCGCCCTCGGCAAAACGTGGCATGCCGGTGGTGTTAGAAACTCCAGATACCACCCCTAATCGGCGAGCCCGCCCCGCCGGTGCCTTGTCCTACCTCAACAGGGTCGATCCTCGACCCGCAGAGCAACCGATCATTTACGTCCACGTTGGCTAGATTGGTACCACAGCCCTTGCGCTCCAGACGAATCAGACCGAAGTTGATCCTATGAGAAACGCTTCAAACCGGACCTCCCAGAGGGGGTACAAAATCATCGGGCGAACCTCTGACGGGGTGGAGATCCTGGCGCCGAAGGCGGCGTCCGTGCATTTCACCCATGGCCTGCGGGCAGGAAATTTCGTCGAGGTAGTCGGTGCGGAAAGAAGGGGCGAAACCCACCCAGCCCGCAAAGGCGAGCGCAAGGGGGTCGTACCGGAACAGAAAGCCCCCTGAGTCGAACCGGGACGTCTTCATCAACTGCCCGTTCGACGACGCCTACAAGCCCATTTTCAGCGGGATCGTTTTCACGATTGTGCGATCGGGTTTCGTGGCGCGTTGCGCGTTGGAGGAGGACAACGCCGGCAACATTCGCTTCTCGAAAATCTGCACGATCATCGACGAATCGGGCTACGGTATCCACGACATTTCGCGAACCGAGCTTGACCTGAAAAACAAGCTGCCGCGCTTCAATATGCCTTTGGAACTCGGCCTCTTTCTCGGGGCTGCCCGTTTCGGCTCCAAGCCGAAGCAATGCATCATCTTCGACGTCGCGCGGTTCCGATACCAGAAGTTCATCTCCGACCTCGCCGGCCAGGACATTCACGAACACAAGGGCGATGTCGACACGGTGATCCTTGAGGTAGCGACGTGGCTCCGACAGCAGAGCCGTGATGAACGAGTGCCAGGCGGCAAGGCCATCGCGGCCGAGTACAAGGCGTTCTGTAGGAAGTTGCCAGCCCTCTGCAGAGCGTCGAAAATTACGCAAGACGAGCTGACGTTCGGCGACTTCAATGTCATAGTGGCGGACTACCTCACCAAGGGCGGTGCGACGGGCAAAGTGCCGGGTGGCGGTTCAGCGAAGATCGCGCTTCCCACGCCTCGACCCCCTCGCCTGCCCGTCGGGAGGCCGACGAAGGTAAAAAGCAAGCCGCGTAGCACTCCAGCCATCAAGACTAAAGAGCCCTAGGCGTTCACGCCCCAAGAGGTAACCTGCGGCAGCATTGAGTAATCGGCATGCCCGACATTAAGGATCTCGATAACCTGTATCTAGTAATTGGGTTCTTCGTTCCTGGACTGATCGCATTCCGGTCTTCCGCCTCCAACGCGGCCAGGCCGTCCGCCAGGGCCACAAGCTCGCGCTCCGTTAGGAACCGCTCGACCTTCTGGCCGGCGAATTTGACGACCCCGAGCGTGGGGTTCGTCGAAATGAGCTTTCGGCGGACCGCGAACGAAAGCATAGCCGAAACCGTGGCGACGGTGCGCGCGGCCGTTCCCTTGCCGCCTTCGACGCTGATAGATCAAGTTCCTTAGCGAATCCGCGCCAAGTCGAGAAACGCCGTGGAAGCCAAAAGTCAACCCATTGGTAATGGAGAGGTCGAGAGTTCAATCCTCTCTGGCAGCACCATCCTAGGTCTAAATGAACTTCAGGGCCTTCAGGCTGCTGTGGCCGTGGCGGCCGACGATGAGGTGATCGTGAATCGCGATGCCCATGGGCTTGGCGATCGCGATAATCTCGTGGGTCATGCGGATGTCGGCGGTCGAGGGTGTAGGGTCGCCGGATGGATGATTGTGGATCACGGTCAGTCACGCTGGATCACGCTGGGACCTCGCCAACCACCATCCGTCAGGCGCACGCGTCGGGTAGCTGCAGATCAACTCGGCTCGCCGCTATTTGGGCGCCGAAAGGCGAGTGGGGGAGGGGATGGGGAGCGTTGCTGAACCTACCGGGGGCGAGGATGCCCGGCTTATTGCGAAACTGCTTTACAAAGGGGCATATAGTGCGAACCTGCAGTGGAGGTGGCAATGGTCGCTCTTCAGCGTTTAGAGCCGGTCGCAGTGCGCCGAGGACCCGACCGGCATGCCCTCGCCTTGAAAGGTGCCTTCGGCATCCTCGGTCGATGGGGCATCGACAATGAGACAGCCCGCGTTCTATTGGGCTCGCCCCCGGAGCGCACCTTCTTCGAATGGAAGCGGGGCAGGGCGGGACGGTTGTCCGAGGACACCCTGCGCCGGATCGGCTACGTTGCCGGAATCTGGAAGGCGCTCGAGATCCTGTATAGTGACCCGGCGCTCGCGGAAGGCTGGGTCAAGCGTCCGAACGCGCATTTCGGGAGCCAAACACCTTTGCAGCGCATGGCGGCCGGCGATGTGATCGACCTCGCCGTGGTTCGTGCCTACCTCGACGGCGCCCGTGCGCCCTGGTCCTGACGCACCCGGCCTGACCTACCTCCGCTGGAAGCAGGCTTGGCGCATCATCGCTTCGCGCTACCCGCCCATCGACCTGTTCGAGCGCGTCTCGGACGATCCCGCCGTTTGGGACGTCCTGATGGAGCTTGAGCAACTCACCAATCCGCGCGTGCGCGACGCCGTCGGGACCATCAGGCTCGTGCCGCCGCCGCGGAGGGTAAGCGGTCCGAACGCGTCCTGGGCCATGGCGCCGTTCACGCACATTAACCCGAAGGGGTCGCGCTTCTCGGACGGCACGTTTGGCGTCTATTACGCGGCCAACCGGCTCGAGACCGCGATCCATGAAACCGTGCATCACTTCGCCCGCTTCGCGAGAGACTCGGGCGACCCGCCGCGTCGAGAGGATTGCGCGTGCTCGTCGGCACCGTCGACCACCTCTTTCACGACGTCGCGACGCTGCCTGTAGGCGAGCGTGCGCGAGTCCTCGACCCGGACTCCTATGGGGTGAGCCGAGCGCTTGCCCATAGGCTGCGCGACGCCGGGAGCGACGGCATCACCTATCCAAGCGTGCGCGACCTGGGTGGGACATGCGTCGCCGCGTTCTGGCCGGACGCGGTCGGCATCCCGCGCCAGGAACGGCATCTCCAATACGAATGGGACGGCCGACGGGTCAGCCGCTACTTCGACTACGGCTCGGATCAGTGGGTCAATCTTTAGAGCTGCACCTCGCCGAGACGGCATTGTCAGGCGACACGGTGGATCTTTCGGGATGTTTCTTCCAAGACGGGGCGCCTTTTTCGGCGCAAAAAATGCCCGCCGTACCTCGCACTGTGGATTCCGATGGTCGAAAAGCGGACCACGACTATAAGAACCTTATGTCTCCTGCCAGCCTTTCCGTGCGACACTTCCTCCTCGCGATCGCGGTCGTCGCTGTGTGGGGCACGAACTTCGTCATTATCCGCATCGGGCTCGACCACTTGCCTCCGCTGTTTTTCGCGGCGTTGCGGTTTGTGTTCGCGCTACTGCCGTCCGTGTTTTTCCTACGGCGGCCGGCGGTGTCGTGGGGCAACCTCGCGGCCTATGGCTTTCTGACCGGGGCCGGGCAATTCGGCGCGCTGTTCCTGGCCATGGAGGGATCAATCTCACCAGGGCTAGCCTCGCTTGTCATCCAGGCTCAGGTTTCTTCACCATCGGTCTCTCGGTGGCGCTCGCGGGCGAGCGCATCCGCGTCTTCCAGCTCATAGCGCTGGCCTTGGGCGCGGCGGGCATCGCCGTGATCGCGACCCACGCCGACCCGTCCGCCACCCCGATCGGTCTTGCGCTCGTGATGCTCGCGGCCCTGAGCTGGGCCATGGCCAACATGGTCGTGCGCTCAAGCGGCACCCGGGACATGGTGGCATACGTCGTGTGGGCCAGCCTCTTCGCGATCCCGCCGCTGTTGGTGCTCTCGCTCCTCTTCGAGGGCCCACCCGTAATCTGGGACGGCGTGCGGCAGTCGAACGCCGCGACTTGGGGCGCCGTGCTCTGGCAGGCCGCAGGCAACACGCTATTCGGTTTTGCCGCATGGGGTTGGCTCCTCGCGCGTTATCCGACCGCCGTCGTAGCCCCCATGGCTCTGCTCGTACCAGTATTCGGCATGGCAGCCTCGGCCTTCTGGCTCGGGGAGCCGCTCCCCGCCTGGAAGCTCGCCGCCGCTGCCCTCGTGCTGGGCGGGCTCGCGACGGGGCTCCTATACCCGCGCTGGAAGCGGATTAGGACATCGGGCGGTTTAGGAAGCGGCTCGAACGCCTGACCGGGCGGGTCGACGCGATGAACAAACCTCTTTGGCCTGTTCGAGCGTGAGAGGCACCAAGCGGCCGACGCTCCATCCAGGAGTTCGAGGCCATGCTATGGCTGCCCAAGCGCTTCGGCTTTGCGGGCGCCTGGACGGTCGTCGAGCAGAACCGGATGCTCGGGTGTGAAAAGTGTCGAAATGTGACCTCAGGGTTGATCAAATCTATCCTGCCGGAGAAGTTGAACAATCTTAGGCCCAGGTGGAAGGCTAAATTCGTTATCTCTCCCAAAACGTTGACCGACGACTGGACAGGGGTCAGCCTTCGAGGCTGATTGACAGTCAATCCCGTTGTCCTCTGGGAGCAGTATCGGGCGACCCAGCCCGAGGATACGGCTACTCGCGGTTCTGCGATCTCCACCGAGAGTTCGAGCGGCGCCTCACTCCGGTGATGCGCCAGCACCACGCCGCGGGCGACAAGGTCTTTGTCGACTATTCCGGCAAGCGCGTGCCGATCGTCGATTCCGTCACCGGTGAGGTGAAGGAGGTCGAGATCTTCGTGGTGGCGGTGCTGGGCGCCTCCCATTTCACCTACGCTGAGGCGACGTGGAGCCAGTTGCTGCCGGACTGGACCGGTGCTCACCTTCCGCGGTTTGGCTTCCTGGGCGGGGTGCCGCGTCTCGTGGTGCCCCATAACCTGAAGAGCGAGGTCAACAAGGCATCGTTCTACGATCCGGAGATCAACCGCTCCTATGGCATGATGGCCAACCACTACGGTGTCGGCGTGCTGCCGGCCCGGCCGAGCAGGCCGCGCGACAAGGCCAAGGTGGAGAACGGCGTCCGCTTCGCCCAGAGCTAATCCTGGGACGCCTGCGCGGGCAGACCTTCTTCTCCCTGGCCGAATGTAACGCCGCCATCGCCGCGACGGCGCCCGCGCCGAACCAGCTTTCCGAGATGATCGCCGGCAGCAGCGGCGTGTAAGCGAACCGCGCGAGACCGAGCCCGACCCGGCTGGCGCACAGACCCGACAAGATGGCGCGCCAAACGCTCGGTGTCCCCGCCTGTAAGCTTTGCGCTATCACCGATCCTCGTCGGGCTTCATCGCGGCGTCCGTTTTCTTCGCGCGCCGTCCCAGCCACTCGAGCACCGGCCTTAACACCTCATCGGAGTTCTTCTCGAAAATAAGGCCGTGCCCGTTCCCATGCACACCGTGATCGGGCAGGTGCAGCAGTTCCGCGGAACCGCCGGCGGCGTTTGGGAAATCCACGGTCGGCGGGTTCGCCGCCGCACAGGCGGACGCTTCGGCCGTGACCACCAGGATGGGCACGCCAGCGGCGCCGGGACTCGGTAGGTTCCCGGCGGCGCGTCGCGAAGTTGCGCCGGGTCGTCGCATGCCGGCTCGAACCGAAGCGGCGGCGCGGTAGGGCCCCAGGCGAGCTCGCCAATATTCGGGATCGCGGCGAAGGGCGGCCCCATCGGCTCGATGCTGATGATCGCCGCGACCAGGTCGGGCCGGCGGTCTGCGATTAGATGTTCGGTCCCGGAGTGTGATGTAACGGATTGACCCTGAACCGAGCAGGCTGCTCTGTCCAGGTTTTGCAGATGAATTCGTATGGCGTGAGCCGCGAAGGGTCTTGAGCCGCCGGCCATAGTTGTAGGCTTCGACGAAGAGCTGCAGGTGGTGCCTGAGATCATCGTGAGTGTTGTAGTAGTATCGCCGGACTGTCGCGTCCTTGATGGTCCGGTTCATCCTCTCGACCTGGCCGTTCGTCCATGGGTGCCGTGGTTTTTTCAGCCGATGATCTATGCTGTTCTGCTCGCAGGCGTGCGCAAACGCATGGACGAGGTAGATTCGCGTCTCGTTTCGCTCGGCCCAATAGGCCTCTACCTTGGCCTCAGCTTCGGAATTGATCGGCGTGTTCTCAACAAACTGCGTGCCGTTGTCGGTCAGCACAGTGTGGATCTTGTAGGGAACGGCCTCCACCAGGGCGCGAAGGAAGTCAGCCGCGATGCGACGAGTGGCTTTCTGGTGCAACTGTACGAAAGCGTATTTGGAGGTCCGGTCGATCGCCACGAACAGGTAGAGCCGACCCTCCTCGGTATGCACCTCGGCGATGTCGATGTGAAAGAAGCCGATCGGGTAGGCCTTGAACCGGGATCGGCGCGGCTTGTCACCCTCGGTCTCGGGAAGCCGGGCGATGTCGTGCCGCTGGAAACATCGATGCAGGCTGGAGCGCCTGAGATGCGGAATCGTCGGTTGCAAAGCATACAGACAGTCGTCCAACGGCAGCAACGTATGGCGCCGGAAAGCGACCACGATGGCCTCCTCTTCAGGCGTGAGCACCGTGGAGCGAGGCTCCTTCGGCCCCATCCGCTCGTCAGCCGTGGTTTGTCGCCTGCGCCACTTTTGGACGGTCGTCGGACTGA